>Ga0209087_1000061_pt1 | contig 61013 bp, 53 predicted proteins | sample S_130805_EF_Meta_FD_187321 | JGI IMG/M metagenome (GOLD analysis project Ga0209087, IMG submission 187321) | Freshwater microbial communities from Lake Simoncouche, Canada to study carbon cycling - S_130805_EF_MetaG (SPAdes) (version 2) | ecosystem: Environmental > Aquatic > Freshwater > Lake ... | reverse complement strand
CGGTCATCATTAGGTTCGTACCAACCTTGTTTTCCGTGGATATTCAATACGGCTTGGAAGTATTCTTCATACATTAATGCCACTTTATCCAATGAGAAATTCATAGCCCAATCCCTACAGTCCTGAGGCTTAATTTTGTCGATGTTACGACCAGCCCATACGAATTCTTCCATGGTACGGCACCGATAACCAGTAATACCATTGAGATTGTTCTCTGTAAATGAACCCCAATCGGTTGTAATCGTAGGAGTACCAGAAAATAAGTTCTCAATCTGTACACCACCAAATGGTTCGACATACATGGAGGCCACGATAGATGCCTTGGCTTTACTCATGAGTTCTCTACGCTTCTCCACGTCAGCATAACCAATGAATTCTACATGTTTTGGTATCTCTTTATAGCCACAGGCCTCAAGGTTGTTCTGACCAGCCACTTTGAGTTTGGCACCAATCTTCTCGGTCATTTGAATGGCAATATGAATACCTTTACCTTCATAGACACGACCTAAAAATAGGAAATAATCTTCTTTGGTTTCTGGTGCATAGGTAAAGTCCTCAGGATCAAAGTAGTTTGGAATCACCACATCATAGAAGTTGTTCTTACAAGTACCAACGGCTTCTAATCCATAATAGGCGTGCATGATGGCATATGATTCAAAGATTTTAAACCTAGACCAATGACCACCAGCATAGCCAATTCCTGGTTCTACACAGATTAAATCTGGATGTGCATCACAAACTGGTCGAGTACCTGATCCCCAAAATGGCAGAATAAAATCATTAGGTTGCTTACGCTTACCTACCTCACGAATGGCATTCTTATAGAAGGTCTGATAGGCATGGTCATCTGTGGCAAACTTAAAGAAGTTCTTACGCCAATCATGTGAACCATAGGCAATTTCAAGGTCTTTATTATTAGTAACTGGTACATGTTCTGTACAAATCACATCTGATTCTTCGTGGCCATAATGAATTACTTCATGACCTCGAGCCGTCATCATCTTACCAAACTTCCAAACTTTTTGTGTGTAGGCACAGGCTACATACTCTTTTGATGTTACTGTGTGTGGCAAACCTAGGATATGAAACCTCATTATATACTCTCCAATTAATTATAAATTTTTTACAGTACTCTTATCATCCAGCATGGTGGTGTATACGGATGGCTAACTGTAATTACTCTGTTTCTTGGTATACCCATTTCATCCACAAATTGATGTACTCCATTTTGTACTGAGATGGCATCCATATCATGGCCAGCAAAAATGCCACCCTTCTTCATCTTACTATAATAGTTATGGCAGTCCTGCCTTACAGATTCGGTACTGTGATTGGCATCGATAAACATAAAGTCAATAGAGTTATCTGGTATTAAATCTTTAGCATCATCAGATGTTTTCTTAAAGAATTCAATAAGGTCTTTTTTATCATAGGCATCTAAATTTTCTAGAAATTTTTGGCCAACCTTAACCATCATGTCATGTTCCATATTACCATAAGGTACATTAGGACCCCAATCTTGATACGCTTCGTGTGGATCAATAGCATAATACTTTTTAATATTGGGACATTTATCCATCATATACATAATGTTTAATCCGAATGCAATACCTACTTCCGCAGCAGTAATATTATCACCAAGAGTTTTAACCATGCCTACAAATTCGGCAGAAGATGCCAGAGATCCTTGATTCCATGTAGGGTCACTCTTAACAACATCCAATGGACGCCAATATTTTTTCAAATCAAACATAATTATTTTCCTTTATTTGTAATGTTTTTTATAATGTGTGGCAATTTCATACTGTGGTGCCGCCTGAGAATATTCAAAATTTCTATCAAATACTTCCATGTAGTTTGGATTAAATATATATTTCTTTCCACAGAGTAGATAGAACCATGTTAAAAAACAATCAATCCAACCAGCAGTAGGGTAGATGTTGTCTTGAATGTAATCTAAATTTTCAGATATGAATTTTTTAATTCTTTGAAAGTTATTAACAAAGGTATCCACTTTAAGTACACAACCACCTTGAGCACCATAAGAAGTTACATTAGGTTTAACACCAGAGAACTCTTCAATGATTCTCATAAACTCATCGGGGAATCCATTAGGGAACTTTGAACCATCTGGATAACAAGTTTTAAATCCAATAAGTTCTGCATCATCTGGTATATTCAATGGTTTAAATATGACTACATCTTCTTCAGTATACATGATGTGTGTAGAGTTACACCGTAGACAAGCAATGTGTAATCTTTCAAGAAAATCTATAACACTTTTTTTTCTCCAACCAAATGGTTGTGATGGGTAACCTAATTTATTAATTGGATAAAAACATTCGGCGTTATACTTGTGAGCCAAGTCCGTATAACCATCATTAACATCTGGTAGAATACAAACATAAGTATCGGGATAGAATTTGCGAACGGTGCTTAAAGTGAAGTCTGCACCTGCAAGTTGATTGGATGTGAATAGAGCAAAACTCAAAGATGACATTAGGCATCCTTCCTAATTACATTTAAATAATTTTTAATATCACCGTTATTCATTGCAAACCTTGTCACCAATTCTGGATGTTTCATTTCAACAATAGTAAATATAGCTTCTTCTGTACCTATTACACCATTAGCTAAAGACTTTTCCACATAATCAAAATACTTATTGTTAAAATTCACAATCTGATTATATGTACCACCAAATAATGTAGCACGACAAACATATTCTGGCCTTCTACCAATCATCTCAGTCATTTTATTAATATCGTAACCATGAATCTCTGTGTCGGCATTATATTTATATGACGTTAAAAAGAAGTTATCTTTAGAGATTCTTAAAAAGTCATATGTACCAATAGGTTCTGTTACATTAAAACTGTTGGTAAATCCGGCATCAATCCAATAGAATCGTTTAGAACCAAATGGATTTTGTCCAGCAATGGTCTGTAAGTAATCATTCTTAATGAGTGTCAATGGTATATAATGTGGTGATACTAATACTGATCCATCAATCCATTGTGCCTGAGTTTTAAATTTATCAGTAGAAATAATATTTTGAACTCTACTGTAGTATCTGTGGTTCTTTAAAGTTTCAAGGTCAATCTCTCTTACTTGAACCTGATTGTTTGAAGTGGCAATACTTAACTCTCTACGCCTTCTAACAATATAATCATGGTATTTTTTATCAGCATACACTACCAATGGATTACGAACAGATAATAATTTATCTAGTCCTTTGATGTAGTGTTCTTCAAAGTTACGGTCGACTCTATTAATATCTAATGCCATGGTAACCAAAGTTACATCGGCTGGATACTCATAGATAGAATCCATTTCTCTAAAGTTAATTAGTGGTGCTCTACGATTGGCCATCAATTCTTTTGGATAAAAATCATATGGAACTTTAGTATCATCTGGTCGTTGACCTGCCATCTTAGAACAATGGTCACCTAAATGTCTGGCATATTCACCATTCAAATATACACCTTTAAATCCTAAGGCAGTAAACTTACGGTCAATGTTCCATTCGTTATGCCATTTCTCCACACGACCTAACATGATAAGGTCATCACGCCTTCTGAGATTAGGAGAACCACACCAAGCATGCCATGCTACATGATGGTCAGTAATCTTCCATGGTTTTTTCCAAAAGAATGTATCATCAATCAATTTCTTTTCGTATGAGTCGATGCCTTGCCACTCAAAAGTTCTCCATGATATATCTACCACACCTACTTCACGGTACTTTTGTAAAATCTGTTTTGATTTGTTTAGATATCCTGGTTGTGTAAGTTCCCAATCATCTTCAAGGTAGAAAATATAATCTGAATCACAGTATGATACCATAAAATCCATTGCCCACCATTGTGAACGATTCCGTGGAAAACAAATCACATCACAGGTGTCACCAAATTTTTCAACAAGAGATTCAAAGATACCGGGTTTAGCCGAATCATCCACGATTACCATTTTGGTAACGTAATCTCTGGTATTATAAAAAGATTCTAGGGTTTTTTCTAAGACATCCAGCCGGTCACATGATAATACAAATGTGGTTGTATCTGAGTCCGGCTGGTCAACTGTATGAAACTTCACCTTTGACATAATTACTCCTCAATTAATAATGTAGTATACTTATATTTATATCTGCACCAAAACGTTATGTTAATTGTTCTGTGGTAGGTCTAGCTAATGTAGGATGTTCCCATTTAGCAATGTAATCACCATTACCATTCGAATCGTTTTGTAAAGCAATTACAGTTGAAAAATCTAAATCAGTTAACTCAGGATAAATTGCCACAAGTTTTTCGTATAACGTCATTATGCACTCCTTATCATTGTGCCACTAAACCAAGTAGACAAAGCAGAACTGGCTCCAAAAGTATGAGTTGATCCTCCATTGTGCCAAATATATAATTCTATGTAATCTGTTGATCCGTTGCAATATACAACTGTACTGCCTTTTGCTGTTTGATTAAAATAATATGCAAACTGTTCACGATGTATCTGCTGAAATTCAGAACCGTTTTTATAAACAGACAAAGTGAAACCAGATGTAGCGTTAACAGGATTAATATATACAGAGCCTTGTATTTGATAATGTCCAGCTACAGTTGGAGTAAAACGATAATTTGTAGTTGAATCAAAACAATTATGTGTATCCAATGTTTCCGTATTAAAAGGAATTTTTGTGTAAGTGTTATTAGTACCACTAAAGGTTCCACTAACATAAGCAGAAAAAGTTGGCCCGCCGCTACTTGCAACTGTGGGTCCTAATAGGTTACTTAATAATGTCATTTGATTTTACCTTTTAATACTTCTATTTATTCGTTGCGTTTAATTTGACCGTGATTTACTGTTAAAGGCAACAGTACTTGGAGTAAAATTGGCAGTATATCTTGCTGATCTGGTGATACGAAGATCATCTATGTAACCTGGCCAATATGAAGTGCCACCTTGAGTTTCTCTGCCAATACAAAAATCATTACCGCTGGATCCTGAAGCCCAACTAATATTTGTAAATGTTCCGGTTGCTCCCAATACTCCATTAACATAAATTTTTGTGTTATTAGAACCTGTACCATTGAATACTAAAGCAATATGACTCCATGCATTTGCAGTAATTGAAATGCTGGAAGTAATAGTGTTTGGTGAACCTGTCCACCAATAAAGTGTTGGCACGCCATTATTAACACCAAAATTCATATATGTTCCACCTAAACCAATTATTGACGGAAACAATGGCAATACGCTTTGAGCTCTCAGAACTGTAGGATATACCCAAGCTTCAATTGTCAAAACGGCACCAGCCGTAAGTAGTGGTGTTAGTGGACCTGGTGTGGTACCAACTTGTAAAAAACTGCTTGACCCATTAAAGGACATACTGCCTGTGCCATACTTGTAGACATCGGTGCTTACAATTGCACCAGAGCCTCGAATATTATTTTGTAATGTTTGATCATAGATACCAGCATTGGTTCCGGATAATAATAAAGAGGTATTAGCTATTTGTTGTAATGGTGTTGTACTAGGAGTAAAGTTGGAAGTATAAACAGCAGTACCATTTACGATTCGGAAATTAGATATATAACCACTAAAAAGAATACTACCAGGTGAAGAGCCATCCGTACCGATCCAAAGAGCATTTGTTGCTGCAGTTATTGAGCCTGCATAAGTACCAGTCACAACAGATGAACCATTTCTATACATCGTAAATGTGCTACCATTTCTTACTATAGCATAGTGTGTCCATTGATTGGTTGGAGGTAAAGTTGGATCAGTTAATAATGGTCCAGCAGCAGAATAATTTGAACACCAAAATGTCACAACACCAGAATAACTACTATGTTTCCCAAAATATATAGAATTAGAACCAGCACTAAATGAAGTATAATTTGTTGTAATAACGCTATTTACACTTACAGATCCATTTGCAAAATAAAACCAACCTTCTACTGTGAAGTTGTTTGATTGAAATGCTGTTTGAGAATTAGAAGGAATACTTAAATAATCAGTTGTGCCATTTAAAAAATACGAACCACTATAAATTGTATTAGCAGTAGATGTATCAGTAACCGCTGGATACAATGTTGGTGGTGCACGCTTTGATGCTGTAACAGTACCGCTTGTTGTAACGGTTCTGCTAGATTCACCTTGAGAAGTTTGATAAGCTAAAAATAATGTATTAGCTACGGCAGTTAATGGTGTTGTAGGAACAGTAAAGGAACTATTTGCTGCATTATATGCACTTGTTCCGGCCATTATTCTAAAATTGGAAAGATAAGCGCCAGCACATTGGCTATTACCTTGATAACTAGTACCACTTCCGTTGTTACCTATACCAGATTGTGTTTGAGTAAAAGTTTGAACATAAGAAGCGACAGTCGATCCTCTAACACCATTTACAAATAACGAAAGAGTTCCAGAAGTTCTACAAAGAACTACATGATACCATGTATTTAAACTTAAACCAGTTCCAGCATATAAATTACCTGAATCATAACTATTATCTCTTTTTACATAAGCATTAAAACGACTACCGGATCCATCATAAAGTATGTACATTCCGTTGTCACCTGGAGAATATTGTACATAGTTGTTGAATAAAGATCCACCAGATGCGGTTACATATGTCCAAAATTCTACACTAAAATCTCCTGAGCCAAATCCGCTATGGCCAAAATAATGATAACCGCTACCAACATAAGTTGAACCAATCATAGTATTGGCTTGAGTTGTATATGAATTTGCATTAACATCAAAAGGATTAAATCTTTCAGCGGTTGGTGAATTTGTTGGTGTTATAGTAAACGCATTGGTTGATTCATCCTTAATTCTATTTGATTGGCACGTTAACAATGACGTATTAGCAATTGCAGTTAAAGGTGTGGTAGATGGAGTAAATGTTGTGGTGTAAAGTGCAGTACCTTTAAGAATACGAAAATTGCTAATATAACCAGGAAAATAATAATTGTCAATAGCATTACATATTCGTAATGCACCATCTGAAAAATTTTGTGATGTCGTTGTGGTTCCTACACTAATTCCATTTAAATACAAAGTTAATGTTGATCCAGACCTTACTAAAGCTGTATGTTGCCAAGTATTAACCGTTAAATTAGTTGATGCATTTATGTTAAACGAAGCCGTACCATTAGATACTTGCCATTGTCCAGAAGTATATGAACTTTGTGACCTTATATAAAATCCAGTAGCATTGGCACTGCCTGACCGTGTATCTACCAAACATCCATATTGATTAAATGTTGTTGGATACACCCAAAATTCAACTGTAAAATCTCCTGAAAGAGCAAATGCTGTATTTGCTGATGCGCTTATATACTGATTTGTTCCATTAAAAGAATTACTCCAACCTTGACCAAATGGATTTATACTTCCTTGTATAGGTGTTCCTCCTGAAGCTACAACATTATAGTTGTTTGAAGAATCTAAAGCAGAACCATTAGTTGAATTATTAGCGGCATTATCCGCTTGTACTAATAATGTTGTATTATTAAAATAGGCATCTATGGTACTAATTAATAATGTAATATCTTGTTGTGTAGTTTGATTTTGTGAATCATTAACCAATACAGTAAACGAAGCTGTTTGGTCAGCAGTTGCTGTTCCAGAAATTAAACCATTGGCATTTAATGTTAATCCTGTTGGCAAAGAACTACCCGATTTTAAACTATAAGTTAATGATCCATCTCCTGTGGCCAATAATTGTGTATTAATCGTTAGTGTTGATGAAGAATAGGCAGATGTTGTAACTGTAGGAAATCCACTAGAGAGTATTCTAGATGCATAAATGCCACCAGAACCAGTAGAATTGAATACTGAAACCGTACTGTCTGTGCCTAGTGTAATATTTGGTAACGCAACTCTGAGTTCAGTTGTACCTGTAAAGGTTACATTGGCTGCAGGCACTTGTATATTACCAATGAATACATTTGAATTAGCAGTAAAACCACTACCAATAATTTTAATGAATGAATTGCTGGTAGCAATTGCTGTATCGTCTAAATTGCTGTAACCACTATCGGTTACAACAACCGAAGTAATTACTGGACCGGAACTAGAAGTACCAGAAGTACCTGTTCTAATCGTTTGGCTATTTAAAGCGGTGGCTTGGCCAAGTTGATTTTGGCTTATTGTTTTGAATGACATTAACTAATCTCAGTACCAAATGCATTAACACTTATAGTGGATGTATTAGCATTGGCAGTAAGAACATCGGTAGCTGCCATTGTAATACCTAAAGTTAATCCAAGAGTATCATTAGCTGGAATAGAAGTGTTAAAATTTACATAATGTTTAGTAACTAATGCTTCACCAGCAGGTCGTACCGCAAGACTAAATGCTGCGGCCGTATTGGCTTGATTACATACTGTAACCGTACTAATAACTGTATTAGTCGAAGCGGGTACAGTATATACAGTTGTTGCTGTATTTGCGGTTGGATTAATTTGTCCTAAGACTTTATATATTGTTGCCATTTGTTTTCCTTATGCGCCCATTAATAAGAATTGATTGATACTTGCTGGTCCTGAAGCGCCTTGAACACCTGAAGCACCTTGAGTACCGGCAGAACCTGTAGCACCATTAGAACCAGCTGCACCGGTAGCTCCATTAGAACCAACAAAACCGGAAGCACCATTATCACCAGCTGAGCCTGAAGCACCTTGAACACCTGTAGCACCTGCGTAACCTCTAATCTGATTAATAACGGCATCTGGTAGTGTACCAACGTTAGAGAGATCAGTATTAGCTTTACCCGATAAACCGGTATTAACAAAAGTTTCGGTGGCTAAAGCAACTTCTGATGATGTTGGACCAGCTGTCCATTTACCTACCGCTTCATTCCAAATTAAACGCTGGCGAGCCAAATCACCACGATCAACTTCGATACCCGATACATTTAGTGTAACACCAGAACCGGTCTCACCTTTGTTCAAGGTAATAATATTATCTTTAATGTTAGTTATTGTGGAATCGACAGATGTTACATTACCCGCAACGGTAAAGTTACCAGACACGGATAAATTGGCAGAAACAGTTTGATTACCAACAACAGCAATTGTTGGTGCCGTGAGTGTTACCTGAGTGGCTGAAGTTAATCTTGTTAGTCCACCTTGACCAGAAGATTGAACTACTACATCACCGTTTTGGCCAGTGGTCTGTATTGTCGTGCCTGCATTAGAGGTCAATACAACATTGCCGGTACCAGTTGTAGTAAATCTTAAGCCTTGATTTGGATCCGCACTAAACGAAATATTGTTAGCAGAAGAACTTAAAACTGGAACGCCATCAACATATAGCGTGTTTGCATCAAGAAATAAAGTCTTGGTGTACAAACTATTAAATTTATTATTTGCTGAACCAATGTTGGAAACACCAGCAACAACTGGCATAATATCACCGTTTGCGCTGGCTAAACTAGGACCAGTTGCACCAGTAACACCAGTAGCTCCAATCGGTGCTATTGATCCTAATAAAGTACTTAATGTTATTGCCATTTAATTTTTACCTTTTAAATCGTCTATTTGTTTCTGTTGTTCTTTGATTGCATTAATTAAGAATCCAAACAAACCGTTATAGTTAACCGATTTATTACCTTGGTCATCCATAGTAACCAAATCTGGTAATACTTTTTCAATCTCTTGAGCAATAACACCATAAGATTTTACACCAGTATCTTTCCAATCAAACTCAACACCATTTAATTGATTTACTGTATCAATAGCATTACCAATTGTCTTAATGTTTTTCTTTTTGTTCTCATCAGATAAAGAGTTATAGATTGTGGAGTTTAATGTACCAGTTGATGGGTTAAAATATATTTTACTGCTTGATGTGTATACAGTTGCTGGTGAACCAGTTGTTACTGAGTACATGGCAGGATAGTATGAAGCATTTGTAGTAGTATCATCAGTAATTGATGCACCGCCTGCGCCACCAGTAACCGCTGTACCATTAACATACAAACTGTTAAAGTAAGCAGATGGAGCACCAACAGCGCCAGTAGCACCGGTAAATCCTGTAGCACCTGTAGTTACTTTAAGTGGTGAGTTAACTTGAATAGAAGTGTTTGCGTTGATGGTCATAGACTCAACAACACTATTGTTAACTATAAAGTGAACATTATTTGTTCCGTAAGTACCAATAGCCAAATCGGCCGATTGCGCTGCTAGATAAACTGTATTTGCTTTATGGAATTCACAATCAGAACCACCATTAAATCCTGATGAGTTCATACCAAAATCACCATAGTTGGTTGAGTTGGTTGCTAAATCATTCGACACAACAAAGTTTGCTGATGCTGATGTGCCATTACTTCCGTTCTGTAATAAAACTTGGTTGTATGTATTAACAGAACTTGCAAATGATGCCATTAAATTAACATCGGAATAATTTAATGTGCCGTAAGAAATTGCACCAGAAGTAAGTGAACCAGTAATTGTACCCGTAGCGTTAACAAATGGTGTAGAGAATACTCCTGTACCTGGGTTAAATGTATAGTTTGTATTGAGATAAGCAGCAGATAAAGGACCAGTTGAACCAGCAAGAACAGGATAATAAGAACCTGAAGCCCCTAAAGATTCTACACCACCAATAATACCTGTGGCACCAGTAGCGCCGTTTGTTCCTGCTGCACCTGTTGCACCATTAGATCCAACAAAACCAGAAGCACCATTTACACCGGCTGAACCTGTAGCACCATTTGTTCCATTGGTTCCGTTTACACCAGAAGCACCTTGAATACCTTGAGGACCTGTGGCACCATTAACACCACTAACACCAGTAGCACCATTAGTACCAGCAGAACCCGTGGCACCATTAGTTCCATTTGAACCGGCTGAACCTGTAGCACCAGCAGCACCGGTAGCACCATTTGATCCAACAAAACCAGAAGCGCCTGAAATTCCTGAAGCACCTTGGACACCTACGGTTGAAAATGCTTTCCATGTGGTACCATCATATATTAATGATACAAATACATTTGAAACATCAAGAACCAAATCTGTTGCAGATGATTCGATTGTAGAACCATTTCTACCAACAGTTAAATTATTTGTATTGAACGAATGACCACTATCAGCAAAGGTTACAGAATCTCCAGTAGATGGTGCGGCAGGAAGAGTTATTGTAAACGCACCACCAGATGTATTTGCAGCAATCGCATCTTTATTAACAGCTGTATAGGTTGTGGTCTTAACTATCCAATTTTGTATAATGCCGGTAGCACCAGAAGTACCAACACCAGTAGCACCGGTAGGACCGGTTGCACCATTGGTTCCATTTGAACCGGCTGAACCTGTAGCACCAGCAGCACCAGCAGCACCGGTAGCACCATTTGATCCAACAAAACCAGAAGCGCCATCAACACCACTAGCCCCTTGAATACCTGTGGCACCATTAGTTCCATTTGAACCGGAGGTACCTGTAGCACCACTAACGCCAGTAGCACCATTGGTACCTGCAGCGCCCGAAGCACCTTGAACACCTTGAGAACCGGTAGCGCCATTAGTACCGGCAGGACCAGTAGCACCATCGACAGGCGTAGATACTACTGCTAAAATTAAATTATCATTATTAGTTATTGCTGTACCACCACTATCTAATAGTGTTACAGGATATTCATAATGTTGATTTGTAAATACTATTGGAGTTCCAGTAACTTGCCATTTTTGAAACCTTGCTGAATCAGTTGCTTCTTGTATAATTAAAGTGTCGCCAATACTTACTATTGTTAAAAAGATATCAATATCAAAGCTGTCATTTGTTAAATGGCTAACTTGAAGAGTATTAGCTGAAAGTATAGTTGCATTATTCCAAGTAATGTAACCGTTACCGGGATCACCAGACTGTGATGTTGTTTTGGCTTTGTAAGAATAATAACTTGAAGATTGTCCGGCTGGACCTTGAATACCTGTGGCACCTGAAGCACCTTGTACACCAGCACCAGTAGCACCGGCAGAGCCTGTAACACCACTAGCACCTTGAATACCTGTGGCACCCGAAGCACCTTGAATACCTTGTGGACCAGTAGCACCACTAACGCCAGTAGCACCATTTGTTCCGTTAGTACCAGCAGCACCGGTAGCACCATTAGTACCTGCTGAGCCTGTAGCACCATTTGTTCCGTTAGTTCCTGCTGAACCTGTAGCACCTGAAGCGCCTTGAATACCTACAGTCGAAAATACTTTCCATGTAGTACCATCGTAAATCAATGATACAATTACGTTTGCAATATCAACAACTAAATCTTGTGATTGTGTTTCAATTGTGGAACCATTACGAGCAATGGTCAAATTATTTGTATTGAATGAATGACCACTATCGGCAATAGTTATACTATGTCCCGCAGAAGGAGTTGCCGGCAAAGTAATAGTAAAAGCACCACCTGTTGTATCTGCTGCAATACTATCTTTATTAACAGCCGTATAAGTTGTGGTTTTAAGTGTCCAATTTTGTATAATACCGGTAGCACCAGAGGGACCTGAAGCACCTTGAACACTAACGCCAGTAGCACCATTTGAACCGGCAGGACCTGTGGCGCCATGTAATATACCTGTTGCACCGATCCATGTACCGTTAGAATCAACGATGTCAATTATTCCGCTAGCACCGCCAACGGCAAGACCATTTTTTATTACAAATTTTTTATTTTGCGTTGCCAAGGTTCATTTTCCCCATGGTTAATCGAATTGTTATAGGTTATTTATCAATAACCATAGGTGATTTTATCCAATACGACCAACAACATCTTCTCGAACAAATGAGAATGTTGTATTTGAAGTTGTTGGAGTTACTTTGAGTGATATGATTGAACCGTCTGTTGTAGCAGTTACATCCATAACTTTACTACCGGTTCTTAGTGTAGCATACTCAGTTAAAAATACACTTGAATTATTTTGTGTAAGAATAACTTGTGTTGCTTGAACGTTGGTTGAACCATCAACACCTTGAACAAGATACTTAGCAGTGCCAATTGCATCAGCAGCAAACATATCAATTGTTGTTAATGATGTTGTAGATAATCCAGTTGAACCGGTAACAAGGCTGAAACCTTTTATACCTGTAACACCTGAAGCACCATTAATACCTTGAGTACCTTGGTCACCAATAATACCGGTATTACCAATATTACCAACAGTACCTTGAGCACCATTGATACCTTGGTCACCAGTATTACCTGTTACACCAGTAGCACCTGTAGAACCTTTATAACCTTGAGCACCATCAGCACCAGTAGCACCTTGATCGCCAACAACACCTTGTGTGCCGTTATTACCTGTGACACCTGTAGCACCAATATGTCCTGTAGCGCCAGAAGCACCAACGATACCTACTGAACCATCAAGGTTAATTACCCAACCACTTACACCTGAAGCAGTACCTACGGATCTAGTTACAACGAAATCAATATATGTTCCGTCTGTTGCTGTAATATCACCCAACATATAGTTGTTGATATCTTTAGACATAACAATGCCTTGACCAACAGAGTAGTTGTAGAATGTGTTACCTGAATCGGGATCAGCAAGGAAAGGAACTGCTAACTGATTCGTACCTACAGCTGATATTGAAAAATTACCATTGGCAGTTGCTTTAAATTGTAGGCCATGATAACCTGTGGCACCATCTGTACCAGTTCCACCTGTAGGACCTGAAGCACCATTCGTACCTACATCACCATTAATACCTTGATCACCATTGGCACCGGTTGGACCTGAAGCGCCGTTAGTACCAATAGAACCATTGATACCTTGATCACCATTAGTACCTATATCACCTTGATCACCAGTAGGACCTGAAGCGCCGTTAGTACCAACTGCACCGGTAGCACCTAGATAACCTGTGGCACCACTTGCACCAGCCCAAGCTGTCCACACCCAATATTCTGGATAACTATCTGGATAAAAACCTGTATTTTCTGCTATACATCTGTGTGAATCGGCCGGAATAGTAACTACAATATCACCTGGATAGTATGTTGTGTACGCATCCCATGCACCACGAGCATTACCTGTAGTTAGTTGATCTGCATTATAACCGGCATTACCAACACCGCCTTGAGCACCATCAACACCAGTAGCACCTGTGTAACCTTTATTTGTTGCATCTGTAGTAAAAACTATATTGTCTAATACTGATGAATTTGAAACAAAGAAATTACTTGAACTTCCACCTGGTTCAGCACTTACTTGTATGAAAAACGGTGCATATGAACCGCCAGATTGAACTCCACTCTGAATCGTTACTGTTTGTGGAAATGTTTGACCACCAGTACCGTGTGTAAAATCAATAGTTATAATACTACCAATACTTAAAGCATTTAAGAGAGCATAAATTGGTTCGGTGTTTGTAAACTCTAGTTTTGGTACTGGAACACCTGTAGCACTTCCAGTAAAAGCCATGTCAGACCAAGCAGTACCAAAGTAATGTGTTGCGGCTGGTGCACCTGAACCATCACCGCCTTGTAGACCGGTAGCACCAAAGATACCAGTAGCACCCGTTAAACCAATAGATCCTGAAGCGCCTTGTATACCTTGATCACCTTGAGTGCCATTAGAACCTGCAATACCTGTGGCACCTGTTGGTCCTCTGAAACCTCTATTTAAAGTCCTGATACTTGCACCGGTAAAAGTATAACTTTCACCTATTTGAAATTGTTGACTATATGATGAATCAATTGTGATGTTGTTATTACCAAAATCAAGAGATGTAACAGGAACATTATTTACTCCTGGACCATATGCCAACCAACCTACTTGCACATCAAATAAACTTATTTGTCCGCCATATGGGTCTGAACCATTAAGCAATTCATTATAAAAGAATCCTGTGTAACTGTTTGCACCTACATGTGTACCACCAACAGTAATTATTTTTCCTGTACCGTCAGTACCAGTAAGGCCTTGAGCACCAGAAGCACCTTGTATACCTTGATCACCTGTAGGTCCTACTGTACCTTGTGTGCCAATATCACCAGTAGTACCTTGAGCACCATTGACACCTTGTGTACCTATAGAACCTGTGGCACCTGTAGCACCATTGTAACCGGTAATACCAGTTGCACCAGCAGCACCTTCTGCACCATCAAGGTTAATTTCCCACGAACTTCCTGTACCTGTACCAACATGATCAATTGGAGTAAATGCTAATATTTTTGTGCCAGAGTTAAAGTTGGTGACAGTAGCATGAATGTGTTTACCACCAGCAGTTGCCAATAAAATTGTTTGACCAACAGAATAATTTAAATAGTCATCAACAACTGTAACGCCTGTAGCGCCTGTTGTTAAATTTAAAGTTGTTGTTGAAGTTGTATGATATCTTGCACCATGAGTGCCTTGGTATCCTTGATCACCGGCAGGACCTGTGGCACCGAATGTACCTATATTACCAGCTAGACCATTTGTACCTGTTAGACCTATATCTCCTTGATTACCAGTTACACCATTGGTACCTGTAACACCTGTAACACCTTGAGTTCCATTAGCACCAATCGGACCTTCATAACCATTAAGACCAACACCACCAGTTGTGCCAGTATTGCCGGTTTGTCCTGTTGTGCCAAGATTGCCGGTCGTACCAATAGAGCCTACAAGTCCTTGATTACCAACTTGACCAGTAGTACCTGTAGTGCCCGTATCGCCTTGGCCACCAGTAACACCTTGAGAACCTACAGCACCAGTAGCACCATAAGGAGATCCTGTGGCACCAGGAACACTAACCCATTGACCAGAACTATCGATTACTACAGCACCATTACTGCCAACCGCCAATCCATTTTTGACATTAAATTTTATATCATTCGTTGACACAAGCAGTCTCCTAAATTATTGTTTTTATTTTTTATTAAGCTAACACTGCTTCACGCAAGAAGTCGATAGTTGTATTTGTGTATGTTGGAGTAACTTTAACATAAACAATACCAGTATTGTAATTTGCTGATACAATCATTAATGAATCCGTTGAGTACATGGTGGCATATTCAGTTACAGAAGCATCAGTACCATTATGTGTCACAATAACTTCTGTTGAATGTACTTCACCTGAATGTGTAGCTTGAATGATATACTTGGCAGTTCTGTATACAGTAGCATCATACGAATCAATTGTTTGATTACCTACTGTTGTTGTTAATGCTGCAGTATCTTGTGTTAAACCGGTACCAGTAGCACCAGTTAATCCTGTTGAACCCGAAGCACCTTGTGAACCGGTAGCACCTGAAGCACCTTGGTAACCTGTAGCGCCTGTTGGTCCAGTCGATCCACTAGCGCCTTGAATACCGGTAGCACCTGTTGGTCCAGTAGAGCCTTGATCACCTTGAGAACCCGTAGCGCCAGAAGCACCTTGTGGTCCAGTCGAACCAGAAGCACCTTGTACGCCGGTAGCACCTGTGTAACCTGTGGCACCTTGAACACCATCAGCACCAGAAGCACCTTGAACACCTTGAGCACCATCTAAGTTAACTGTCCAACTACTGAATTCACCAGAACCAACATAAGTTGTTTTAGCAAATGTAAGAGTTGTACCAACATAACTTACTACAGTACCTAATTGCCAATTTGCTGGAGAAACAACAGATCCAACAATAATTGTTTGACCAATCGAATAAGAAAGATCAGAAGCAGCAATAGTTAATGCAATGTTTCCTGATCCACCAATTGTGAATGTTGAACCTGATGTTGTCGCATATAAATCACCTCGAGCACCTGAAGCACCACCAATACCCGTAGCACCTGTGTAACCTGTAGCACCATCAGAACCTGTAGCACCAGAAGCACCCCGAACACCAGTAGCACCTGTGTGGCCTGTAGCACCATTAGCACCTGTGGCGCCTGAAGCACCTTGAACACCAGTAGCACCTTGAACACCAGTAGCACCTGTTAGACCAGTTGCACCATCAGCACCTGTGGCACCAGAAGCGCCATTAGTACCGGCAGAACCTGTGGCACCTGTTAGACCGGTTGCACCAATTAGGCCAGTAGCACCTGAAGCGCCTTGTACACCAGAAGCACCTTGAAAACCTTGAGCACCTGTAGCGCCTGAAGCACCAACAGGACCTGTGATACCACTAGCACCATCAGTACCATTGGCACCTGTAGCACCTGAAGCGCCAACTACACCAGTAGCACCTACAGCACCTGTAGCGCCAGAAGCACCTTGAACGCCGGTAGCACCTGCAGCACCTGTGGCGCCTGAAGCACCTTGAACACCTTGAATGCCCGAAGCACCTTGATTGCCTTGATTACCTGTAGCACCAACTGCTCCAGTTGAACCGCTAGCACCTTGTGCTCCAGTTGAACCACTAGCACCTTGAGTACCTGTAGCGCCAGAAGCACCTTGAACACCTGTACCACCAGTTGGACCGGTTGCACCTTGTACACCAACAGCACCATCTAAGTTAACTGTCCATGATGATCGTGCAGTAGCATCTACGTTATCAATATTTGTAATAGTTAATTTTAATTCGCCACTACCTTGATTGTAAGAGCTTACAGTACCATGAATATGAACTGCAACATTTGCAGTAGCAACAACAATTACAGTCTGTTGTGGACTATAATCTAAATTTAAATCTGTTGTAAAAAGTGTAAGTTCTTGTGCAACAGAATAATCATCTAATGTTAATGTTGTTGTTGATGTTGTATTGTATTTGTCACCATCGAGACCAGCAGCACCAGTAGCACCTGAAGCACCTTGATCACCTTGGTAACCAGTAGCACCGTCATCACCTTTGGAACCTGTAGCACCTTGTACACCCGTAGCACCCGTTTGTCCTGTAGCACCAGCAATACCTGTAGCACCAGCAAAACCGGTAGCACCAGAAGCACCTTGAATACCAGTAGCACCTTGTACGCCTGAAGCACCTTGAACACCCGTGGCACCAGTATAACCTGTAGCACCTTCAATACCTGTGGCACCAGAAGCACCTTGAATACCTGTAGCACCAGAAATACCAGTAGCACCAGTATAACCTGTGGCACCAGTATAACCTGTGGCACCAGTAGAACCTTGGGGACCAGTTACACCAGAAGATCCTATCCAGTTACCGCTTGCGTCAAGGACATCTATTGGACCGGTTGCACCGTTACCTACGGATAGACCGTTTTTAACTACGAATTTTGAATTATTGGTTGCCACAGTTGTATCTCCTAGATGGTGGTGTTTGTGCTATTATTCTATTTATGAAATTGTTGTTGCTATAAACTTAACTGTTGTTAAAATATTATCAGGTGTAAATCTCAATTCTACGTTACCTGTACCTGTCCATACTACGCTATTCAATAATTTTGATGGACTTTGGTTGGTTGTTGTAGTTGCCTCGTATCTGTTTGTACTTATTTCTGTGAATGAACTGGCCAATGTGGCTGTATAAGCACCTGAAGCACTATCTACACCAGTTATAACTGTTCCTGTATTGGCTGATAACAAAGCCAACTGTACAGTATTATTAGAAGTATACACTCTAAAGTTTGTACCGTTCCACAATGAAGCTCCACCATTATTTATATTTCCACCAGAATAGTTATTGGTTGCTGGTGAATAATAGGAATTAAAATTGCCTAATGAAGAACCAATCATAGCATATTCGGTAAGAAAAGCATTAGGCTCACTTATTAATAATCTCATTTGAGTTGCTTGATACTGTGAACCACAACTTACTTGTGCTTCGTAATGAACACTTCTTACGGTTGCTGGATCAAGAGTATCAACTATTGTTTCATTTGTGTTGTTAGCTGATGTAGTAACTGTTGTAACCGTTGGTGCACCGCCAGCAAAAGATACTTCAGACCAATTGGCTTCGGCATTAGGTACTGCACCAGTAATTGCACTGCGAGATTCACCGCCAGCCAATTTATAAGTGAAGTATGTATCACTAGCTCTTGTGTATCCGCCTGCTGTGTATCCTGTTTTTAGATACACCAACATACCTTCTTGGATTCTTGCACCAGGAATATCTGTTAATTTATCTCCCGATCCACCACTAATACTTTGTAGTGTACCTCTAAGCTCTGTGTCGAGAGCAATAGGCGCATTAGTACCGGTACTCCAGGTACCAGGCCATACATTTCTTGTTAAACCATCGTAGTTGCTTGACATTAAGAGATACTCACATAAGTTGTTCCGGGTTGTAAAGTAAATCCATATAGATGATAATTCTCAGCAGTGTAACTGGCTGGAGGAGAATCGGGTTCTAGACCAATTGAACCAGCATCTGTATATGAAACGTCACTTAATAAACCAGCACTTGCGCCAGTTTTGAATGTTGTAGGTTGTGATGCTGATGTTCTTACGGCAAACCAAAATGCTCTTGGATTTGGATCTGTATTATTTATTGCTTGTGTGGTAAGTGCTTTAACTTGGTCACCTAGGACAGTAACACCACTTTCAACACCTGTGCCGTTAATAATATCTGCTCTTGTAGGTACTGTAGCAACACTTGCAGTCCACAACCAATATGATGGGTATGTAAATGATGCTGACGCACTTGAAGTATTTGTAGGACCTAGAGTTACAGTATAAGAAGTACCAGTAACGGCAACTGGTCTTGTTAATGTGGTTGTAAGAGTTGTGTATCTTGATGTAGCAGTATTGTCTTTGTGAATTGGTGTAGTAAACGTAAATGTTCCTGAACCTGTGCCACTACTTACTGTACCACCAGTTGCTGTTACAGCATACACTCTGTTAGCTGAGGTTGTAATACCTGTACCTGATACTGTGTATGATACACTATTATATGTTTGTAAGAATGTGCTACCAGTCAATGAACCTAAAGAGATACTGTGAGTTGGTGTAGCCCATGTTACACTAAATGATGCTGTAGTACCCCATGTTGTGAATGAAGAACCATTGTAATAGTTGAAAGTAATTGTACCACTTGCTGAACCACCAGTAATGGTTGTAGAAGTGGAACGAATATAAGAAGTAGAATTGTTTGGGGTGTAACTAATACTCCAATCTACACCACCTGCCGGTGTATTTGTGTAAGAACCAGCTGAGTAGTTTCCTAATGTTGTAGCTATTGAACCGGATACTTGAGCAATCGAAGCAACACTACTAACATATTGATCAACAACATCGGATGGATTATCTGCTGTAGCTGTAAATCCTGTGCATGCCACATCCCAATTCAATGAAGAAGATGCCAAAGCAACTGCACTAACTGATGGAGTAAATGTTGCCAATGTTAATGACAGAACACCACCCGTAATTGCTGCAGTACGAACTGTTGATGTTGTACCATTCTCAACATAACCTGTTAATGTTCTTGTTGTACCTGTGGCACCCCAAACTAAGTTGTTTGTTCCTGTTGCACCAGTTAAACCAACTGTACCCGTGGCACCAGAAACACCAGCACCTGTAGCACCGGCAACACCAGAGGCACCATCAACACCATTAGCACCTGCAGGACCGGTAGCACCATCAGCACCATTGGCACCTGAAGCACCATTAGTACCTGCTGAACCGGTAGCACCAGCAACACCAGCACCTGTAGCGCCAACACCTGAAGCACCTTGAACACCTTGAGAACCTGTGGCACCAGAAGGACCTGAAGCACCTTGAGGAGAAGCATCACCAATATTAATTGTACCTGCCATTGACGGATGGAACTGACAAACATAATATAGTGTACTAGGAGCATCAAACGGTACTGCAAAAGTTATGACACCACCTTGATTTCCGTTGGCAGTTACTCCAGTATTGTAAATATCACCAACACTATATGCTCCAGAAACCGATTGAATCCAGAATGGATGACCAAACGCATCTACAGTAAATGTATAAGTGAATCCACGTAATAAGAATAATGTTGGATTACTAGCACCATCAATAGTATAAGCAGAAGCTCCGCTATTTGTTACTCCAAAATTCCTTGCGCCGCTTCGTCCTGCAGTACCAGTAGCACCAGTAAGACCAGCACCGCTAGCACCAGTAAGACCAACACTACCCGAAGCACCTTGAACACCAACACCAGTAGCACCAACACCCGAAGCACCTTGAACGCCAGTAGCACCTCGAATACCTGTAGCACCAGTAAGACCAGCACCTGTAGCACCATCAATACCCGGAGTACCGTCATTACCAGGGGTACCTGTAGCACCAGCGGCACCTGCAACACCAGTAGCACCTTGAATACCTGTAGCGCCAGAAAGACCAGCGCCAGTAGCACCGTTAACACCTGAAGCACCTTGAACACCAGTAGCACCATTAGACCCAATAAAACCTGAAGCACCCGCAACACCAGAAGCACCTCGAATACCTGTGGCGCCTGAAATGCCCGAAGCACCCGCAACACCAGTAGCACCAGATAAAGCACTTACATTATTTGCTTTATCAAAAGCCGCCTGTGCTGTTGTCTGTACAGTAGTAATTCTGGTGTTTTGTGTTACATTTACTGCTTGAATTACAATTGTATTATTGTAAGCTGTGTTAGCCGTATTTCTGGCATAAGCATCTGTACTTGATGCACCGGCTGTATTTGCTTTATTGAAAGCCGCTTGTGCTGTTGATGATGCAATATTAGCAGTTGCTCTAGCATAAGAATCAACAGTACCACCACCTCCACCACCAGTATTACCTGATGGTGCATCAATCCACTTTAATGTTCCGTAGTCACTACTAGAAAGAATTTGTCCTGGATTACCAAAAGAACCATCAGCGTAGATACCACCATCCATATAGAGGTTGTACCATCTGTAGTCCACATTACCAATGTTTTGACCAATCTCAACGGGTACAATGTAACCGCCAACAGAAACATTATTAGTAACAACTAAATCGTCACCAACGGTGAAAGTACCAGAAGAACTAGAAACTGTATTTGCTTTATTAAAGGCGGCATTAGCTTGTGTGTAAGCTGAATTGGCTTGTGCGAATGCTAAATTTGCTTGATCGAATGCGTTAGTGGCCATTTTTTTACCTTGTTACGGAAGGAGAAACATCAACGATACCTTCCAATACTCTTATTGAAGTATTGTTTGCACTATTTCTCACAATAGCATCATAAACATAACGACCAGGAACAATATTAGATGTTACATTAGAACTCAATTGTAATGTAATTGTATTATTTAGTGTGCTAACAGTCGTTTGAAATGTAGCGGTTGTATTTGAAGAGTTATAAGTTTTACGAATTTGACTAGAAGAATTACCAGTCAAAGCACCAATACCATCAATTATGATTGTAGTATTATATGTTGAACCTTGTTCAATATACAGGTTGTTATATAAAGCTGGCATCGTATCCTCTTATTGGTATTTAGTTTTGAACATTAGTTACCTATTCCAAAACCACTAATAAACCAAGTGTTTGCACCCGTATTCAAAAGAGTTGCCACACCAAAAGTGTTTACATTTCGTGAGATGGGTGTACTGTTACCAGCAAGATACATAGAAACGTTAGCATTTGGAGATACTATTACATTCCCTGTTGTCATTTTTGAAACAATCATGATTGTTGTTCCTACTGCCCAACCAACTCTACCGTTGTCAGGAATATATAAAAAATTATTTGCTGCCGTTTCATAGTATAGGTGTTTACCTGTATCGGTAAGAATTAAACTGTAATTGTTTGATGTTGCTTTTTGTGGAACTGTATTTGCACATGCACTTGCTGAAGCCGCATTGTTAATTGCTACGTTGGCGTATGATGAAGCACTAGCTGCATTGTTGATTGCATTGTTGGCATATAGAGATGCTGAAGCTGCATTGTTAATACCAGTATTAGCATATAAACTAGCAGAGTTTGCATTGTTAATACCAGTATTAGCATACAATGAAGCACTAGCCGCATTGTTAATACCAGTATTAGCATACAATGAAGCACTAGCCGCATTGTTAATACCTGTATTGGCATACAAACTTGCAGAAGCCGCATTGTTAATACCGGTATTGGCATAAGAAGATGCTGAAGAAGCATCACTTACACCAGTATTGGCTTTATCAAAAGCAGATTGAGTATACGGACCTAAATTCACATTATTGACAGTTGCTATATCCGTTTGTATGATACCTAATTTTAATGTATCATAAACAGCGGTACTAAAATCAATTGTTCCTGTTGGTTCTGGAGACACATTACTAAAAAGTTTCCATGTACCATCTGAAGCATCACGAATTAATCCAGTATGTTGATATTTTGAATCAGTAAAATGACCAGCAAAACCAATGTCATTTACATTGGCAGAATTATTGTTGGCGAGATAGATGATAGTGTCATCAATAACAAGATTGTTGGCTGAAATTGAAGTTAAATTACCAGTAACGGTTAAATTACCACTAACACTTAAATTATTAGTGATTGTGATACTGCCACTAATAACATTTGAAGAGATCCAATTTATTCCGTTTGAAGTCAATAGATTACCACTAGAACCAGCATAAATCTCTCTATGAGAATCTAATCCATTACCTATGATAACTGTATTTGGTGTGGCGTTAAGTGTGCTTCTTGTCAATACAGTATTGTATGCTGAAACAATTCTTACTAAGTCACCTTTACGAGCCGCTGTTTGTAATATAACATTGTTACCGTCAGATGCTTGGTAGTCATCATTACCTAGTTGTGAACCGTTCACATAGACATCAATATAACCTAAGTCATAAAATCTTACAGCAAAATCTGTTTGACCTTCTGTAGCAATAAACTCATTGATACCACGATAGGTATATGGTGCAGCAACACCAGAAGATGGCACAGCAAGATATCTTAGTTGAATAACTTTATTATTAGCAGGAGCGGTTAAGAAGTAAATATTATTTTCTTCAAAGAAATAAGCTTCAGGATCTACAATGTTTCCATCAATAATAACAAGCACCGAAACAGGTGATGCTGGTGCAATTGTGGTTACAAAACCAACAGTTGATCCGTCACCTCTAAAGGTGTCGTAGTAATATTCTGATGTAAGTGGTTTGGCGCCTAAGTAACTCAAGATATTTCCTTTGGTATATTATCTCAACTCTGCCCAAGAACTGACAGAAGTTGCTGAAATGTTTGGTGTGAAAATCATATATGTGTTACCATTAGGAACAATTGTTTGTATTGTTGTCCTTATTGCATTGGTAAGAGCTGTGTTGGCAATATTAATAGTACCAACATTTGCTGCGAGTGTCGTGCTAGAATTGGCAGATACAATAACAGAAACTACAATTGGTTTTCCTGTTGAATTTGTATATGAAGTGTTGATGGCTCTCGAAGCAGTAACATTAGACCAAAGTTGTATACCGCCGAGAGCATTTACACCAGAGAAAATTTGAGAAGAAGTATTAGTTACCCATCTGGTACCATCCGAAATAATCATGGTGTTTGCCACACCAGGAGAAATGGTATATACCGGATCAACACCACGACCCACCACCAAAGCATTGTTTGCTAGTGTAGTTGTACCAGTACCTCCAGATAGTACAGGAAGCGTCCCGGTCGTTAAAGTATTCGCAGTGACAGCATACATAGCACCAGCGATATTAAACGAGGCCAGACCCGTTCCTCCATAGCCAGTTTTGGCAGTCGACAAACTGAGAGAATCACCACCTTCATATACCAAAAGACCAGAACCGGTAAAAGTACTTAATCCAGTACCACCACGGTTAATATTTAACACCCCAAAGTTGGTATTACTGGCTAAATTGGCTAGATTGGCAGCTTTTGTCATTACTTTTTCCTATTAATCTTATATTTATGCTGGTTGTCCTGCATTTTCCAACAACCAATTCTTAATGTTTTCCAATTCTTCTTCCGATGGTCTTATCATTTGTGGATAAACAGTTAACCAAAGATAATCGATCTCTGGTATCTTGGCTTTAATCTTAATTGTATGTACTCCTTCACCCATTAATTCACAATGAACGGTTGAACCGTTTCCAATTACAATTTTGTGAACTTCTGGTTGGTTTCCATTCAAGGACATAGGAACTTGGTCTTTTTTGATGTTCTTTATTTCAATGTTCTGTACATCAAAAGCTGGATTTAAATTTTCATCAACACATTTTACTCTCAAATTAATGGTTTCTTTTAAACCAAAAATCATTCCTGTTTTGCCGTCAAATAAGGTATTATCCATTAAATCTACCATTAATCTACGAACAGAAATGGTTCGATTATCTTCACCTAAAAAAGTTACAGAATCGGTTGTAGAAATACTTTGGCTAATAGTATAATATTCTAGTTCGGTTAGGTCATCTATATTATAATGTAGAAAGTTGTTACCATCATTTAAATTTTCAATTGCAACAGCAAACCCAACCATAGCCGTAATGTGCCTGTTGGCAGGGTTTACATACAAAGCATATACTTTATTTGCATCATATTTTGTTGATGTTTCAATAACATTTTGGTTTAACATATCAAGCCTTTTTAAGTTTGTTCGTAATGTCATCACAGAGAGTACATTCGGTACCACAAACATTCTTACAATTATTAGTAATTTTATTAAAATTTAAATCAGTTAAATCATTCACAGTAACATTCATTAATTGATTAGGTGGTTTGGTTGAAAATAAAACTTTCAACGGAACATTTCCATCTCCATACATGTATGCTTTACACATACTCAACCATTTCTCAATAGATACTCCACGACCAGCAAGTTTAACAATGTCAACCAAACCATCAAACTTATTTAAATCTGACGGTAAAGTAAATGCCGTCTTTAAATACTCACCCGGTTTTTCTTCAAAGTAATCTACACAACCTAATCTGTTGTGTACTATTGAAATAACCTTCATGTTGGACTTCTCGTTTGTCTGTGCAATCATCATGTCATCAAAGTTCTTCCACATACAATCAACAATACAACCTTCATTTACCAACATTGTAATATTTATATTTCGTGTTTTACAATATTCTCTAATCTTCTTTAGTTCATCCAAATTACGGTTTAAAGACCTGTCTACCACCACATGGCGTATACCCAATACTTCAACCAAAAACACTATATCTTTTACTGTTCTAGGTAAGTTATTAACACTATTCTTAATCTCTATACCTCTTGGTGTACAGGTTCTAATAATGTCAATGAACTGCCTATCTCTCATAACATAAGTGTTATTCATGGTTAGAATATCAACATCCATTTCTTTCATATGATCAACAATTTCATGAACCTTTTCATAAGATTCATTTGAATAATAGTTACCATTAATTAGATAGTGTAACTTAATTCCATATTTGTTTCTGATTTCATACAATTCTGCCAGTTGTTCTTCGTCCAAACTTAATGCTCTGGCTGAACCAAACCTGTTATCAGAAAAATAAACGTCACTAATTTGTTTTACAGGTAACTGTTCAAGTACTTGTAACATACCTTTTGTGTACGGCAACGAAAACATTCTCATAATACACTTTCAATAATTAAGTAATAAAGTTTCTATATTTTACAATGGATACTAACCATCTAAATCCTAAATTCTTTGCATGAACCGATGAAGGTGATTCAGCTTTAATGGTCACATTAAATTTACCATAATTGGCATTATCTGGATCAGTAGTTACCGCTGTCATTTGAATTTCTTGAGCAAAATTATTATGTTGATATGCTCTATCCCAAAACCGTTCTTCTCTAATCTTAAATAGTGAAGAGAATGCTGTGTATCTAAAATTACCTCTCCATTTTGGATTGATATATGTACCAATATACTTAGTATCTTCCAATCCCGATGCAACAGCTGCATCAATCACCATTGTAATGATACCCATAACATTAACTGCAACACTACCTGATGTATAAGTCAATCTACCACTAGGTGGATGAAAATTATTACTGGATATTAAATTACCAGAATCGTCATAGTTGGATGGATCCCTATTATACTGTGCATTAATAACTGTATAATTTACACCTTTAGTTGAAGCATTTCCTACAATAGATGGTGGTCCAGATTGTGGAGTACCTAAAGTATTATAATTATCATTAGTTGTACTAGAATAACCAGTATTTAATGGAGCTCCAGAAAAATAATTACAAACAAAGTTTGAAATGTAATTAGGTGTACCAGAACTATCAACTGCCGAAGTAAATTTATTTTGTATTGAAAACTGCACATCTAAGGAACCCATAGTCGTAACTAATAATGTTGTAGGAATATCCAAATATGCCTGTACTGGGGCAATTGAATTTGCCGTTCTAGCTTGACTCGGATCAATATAAACTTGCTCATTAATTATGACAGGACTGGCTACAGTAGCATCAATCGTTGGACACCAAATATTAGCTGAAGTTGCCCATTCTTCTGGTGGTTTAAGTTTTATTAAACCTTCATTAGAATAATATAAAATTGAATCTAAAGCACTAGTACCTAAGTCTAAATGAGGTACTACATCTTCTGGTGAACCTTTAGTGCTAGATGGTCCAATTGTTGTACCATTGGCTTTAATTTGAGTTAACATATGCGCCTAAAAGTAAATTCGCTTTTTTGGTTCTTGGAAACTCGCCGGAGAAATTTGAGGCCGGAATGAAAAAATTCGAAATTTTCATTTTTAGACCTGTACGATGTTTCTCACCTTTGTGGCGATTCCCATCCATCGAGCACCTAGATTGGCGGAGTGATAAGCCTGAGCAGCCCACAATACAGCGCTTACATCATATTTTCCATAATTTGCATTTGTATAATCTAATGACTTTGGAATCATATTTACAGAATATTCAAAAGTATCTTGCGCACCAAAATAATCGTAGAAGTTATATTCTTTCATTTTAAACAAAGAACTAAAAGCATCAAATTTGTAATTACCTTTCCAAGCAGGATTAATTTGAGATGTTCCTGGAAGATATTGATTGTCTTGTAAACCTGAAGCATTTGCCAAATCAATCACCATAGTAACTGTACCGTTAACATGTGAATAGCTAAAGCCCGATCTAACTGCACCATATTGAGCATTAATAACGGTATAATCGGTACCTAGAGAAGAAGCATTACCTAAAATATAAGGAGCAACCGTTTGATTTGTAGTACCTATACCCGAAACTAAAGGAGGGCTATATTGTGCGTTTGAAAAATTTGTAATGTATGACGGAGTGCCAGAAGCATCAACCGAAGCGGCATAAGAATTTACTGTTGTGAACTGTAAATCTAAAGAACCAATAGTTGTGATAAGAAAGTCTGCACCTAGTGAGGCAATATCAGTTAATCGTAACGCACTATTTGCAGTAGTACCTTTTGTATTGACCTCTACGCTTTGAGTAAATACCACATTACCACTAATTGTTGTATTACTAGCGGATGTTGATACGAGATTTAAACTTGGACCCCAAGATGCTGAGTTGGCTTGAAGTGTTATCCATCCATTTGTCGATGTAAATGTATTGGCGTCATAGATTGCTAAACCTAAATCATTTTTGGTAACTATATTTGCCGTTGTAGTATTAGCAGGACCAATTGATATGGCATTGGCAGAAATTCTTGATAATCTTTTTACCATTCTAGTATTCGACTAACACCACACCATTAGGTATAGATGATGTCAACCCTCTAATGTCGCCTTGTCCATAGTAATATGATGTGTTGATAGGATTCAATCTTGTACCGGTCAAACTAAAATCACCTGTAGTTCCTAAACCAGGTTCACCATCATTGTTAACACCATAAATGTCATAATAAGAACCGCTACCGCCAGTAGCAACTGCATATGCACCAAATGATGATGGACTACCTGAACCAGCAGCGCCGGTATAAGCATTTGCTGACGCACCTTTTGTTCCAACAGTTACAGCAATAGTTTGACCTGCCGTTAAACCGGTCACATATTTTATTGCTGTACCACCTGGACCACCATTACCACCATATTGTAAATTTGGAGAAATCATAAAACCGCCGCCACCACCGATAACAGTAACTTTAACTTGACTGATACCTAGAGGCACAGTAAATGTTCCATTGGCAGTATAAATTGTACCACGGCCACCACCACCCGAAACACCAATTCCAAATGATGTAGCACTTCCAGAAACCCAATTTGTTCCGTCAGATACTAAAATGTTGTTTGCTGTTCCTGGCGCAACAGATTTAATTGCGCTTGCTGAATTACCAATCAATACGTTGTTTGCCGTGAGTGTTGTTGAACCTGTACCTCCAGCATTAACAGGTAAAGTTCCTGTTGTCAGAGTTGCAGTATCAGTTGCAAAAACTGCACCATTGGCCGTAAAAGAAGTTAAATTTGTACCGCCGTTGGCCGTAGCCAAAGTACCCGAAATCGTAATTGAACCTGTGGTTAATGTGGTTGGAGTAAAACCAACTGTAGTTCTAACAGATGTTGCTACTGCACCCCAAGCGCCATCACCACGAAGATAATTTGCAGAACTTGGTGTGCCTGTACCCATTCTTGCTACAGGAATTTGACCCGTAGCAATACTAGCACCATTCAAATTTGTAATTAATGCACCATTACCAGTAAAATAGGTAGCTGAAACATTGGCAGCAGTAATAGTATTATTTGAAGTAATATTATTTGCCGTTAAATTGGCTGCAACTTGCATTGTACCCGCAACAGTTAAATTACCTGCTGGATTCCATTTTGGTGCACCAACTGATAGTGAAGCATCTGTAACAGTACCTTGACCAGGAGCAATAATTGTTGTTTGACGAGAATTAAATCTCAGATAGATGTTATCAACACCAGTTTGTGGGGCTTCATAGAAAATAATAGAATTGGTTGTATAATCCCATGTATATGATTCATCAGGATGTTGAAGAACGTTTTCCACAACAACCCATAATTCGTAAAAAGAATTTATAACTTTTGTTAATTTAAAAGTTGTAGTTGATCCATCACCAGAGAAGTATTCTATACTAGGTGTTGACCATGATTCTACATTTGAATTTCCAAGGTAGCCCAAAATATAATTCCTTTAAAATGATGTTACGTTGGTACAACTTCCATTATTGAAAGCCACACATCACAACAATTGTTTGCAGATGGGGTAACAATAATACGATCATTGGCTTGCATGATCAGTTTTTGATCAAGTCCAGTAACGATTAAAGAACCGCCAACAGGAATTGTCGCATTAGCAACAATGTAGTAAGTATTTGAATTGCGTTGAATTTCAACATTGGCAGAGTATGGTGCTCTTGCTGTGTTAGAAATAACCATACCAACACCAACTGTTTGAGTTAAGTAAGGTGTAGTATAGATCAATCCACCAGTTGTTGAAACTTGACTTGCGGGATAAGATTTAAAAGTATTTGCCATTTAGTTTTCCTATGATTAACTCAAAGCAATAGACATTGCCATTGCTTCATCTAATATTCTCTGTCTGAATAAAATAACAGCTGTACCACCAAGAGATTCTGTTACAACCAAATTTGCTGTGGTTACTGTATTAACAATATTGATATTTCGACCAACTTGTATATCATTTGTGGTGGTTAAAGCTGTTCCTGAACCAGTAAGTCTGATATTGCCAGTAAACAAGGCAGTATTAGATACTTGTAAACTTGTATTGGAACTATTTAATACTAATAAACCTGTGTTTTTAGTATAAGTGCCTGCGGCCAAATCGTTAATTTCTCTAGCAAGTTGATTGGTGTTAACCATCCACTCGCCAAAGGTGTTGGCATAGCTTAAAATTGTAACAGTATTTGCCATTATTGTTTATTAACCAAAAGTTGAATTAATTGTTTGATTTGGCCAATATCATTGCGTAAATCGGATATATCAGCGTTCATCTTATTTATCTGTTCTTTTTGTGACTTGGCCAGACGAACCTTCTCATAATACTCGTTTTTGGCATTATTATCAACATTGATAATGGCCATACTTTCAGTATCTCTAACAAAATTAGTGTTATTAACTTTAACTAAACTCATATTAAGCTGCTCCAGATGGTAATGCGATTGCTCGAATGTCTGTCAAAAACGGAACATTGGTCTTGTCACTAGATGCCATAACAACTTTAATTCCAAATTGAATGAAGGTTGAATAGGTTGTGCCTGCTTGATTGGTGTATGTAATACCATCGTCAGGTGTGTTACCATACACTCCAGGAGCACATTCAAATTCAATAATATCCAATCTATCTTTAGAATAGGCAGAAACATTTGTTGCTGGAGTCATCAACTGCCAATTTTGGTTTTCTAACAGTTCAGTATCATTAGCATTTAGAATTCTGTAGTAGATATAAACTTCAGAACCTAAAGGTTTGTATGCGCTATAGTATACCTTCAAATCACCAGAATCATTTCCTGGTGTAAGAATTACTTTCTTAGTAAAGTACTTAGCAAAACCATTACCACCCGATGAAGATGTTTCACCGTAAACAGTTGCAGTTGCACCAGAACCACTTTCGGATTCATCGGTAATTGTAATTGTTGGCGTGGTGAGGTAACCAGAACCAGGGTATTCAATGAAGATATTTTCAATTCCACCAGTTGTAGTATTGGCCGTAAATCCTAATACAGCATCATCTGAACCAATATCTGGTGCGCTAACAGAAATAGTAGTTGTATTTACATTATAATTTGCACCTTCATTTACAATGCTAATAATGTTACTACCTTCAAGACCCATATTGTTGATATGATTAATTACTTTAAACAAGCTAACAGCATCATCAGAAATAATTGGGCTAACATACTTATCTGTTGAAGTAAGTGTTGCTAATAGACCAAAAGAAGCTTCAGATTCATTCAACAAAATTCTTTCACCTTTACCATCATTCAAGAAAATATTTTCCTGTAAAGGAGTACCATATTTACCTGGAGTGCAAGGAACTGGATCTGTCACAGAATAATCACTTGTTAAAGTGGTTTGATAGTTATAACGAATATCAGTACCAGTTGGAACAAAATCAGTAGTTGATATGTTGAAAGCGTGCATTGGACCTGTTTGTGCACCACCGCCACCAACTAAAGTATTTACAGCATTTGCATCTATTCTGTTCATGAGTTCATTTGAACCTAGTTTCCTTAATGGTAAACCTTTAGGTACAACAAACGGCAAAGTAGGTGATTGTGTAATATCAAATTCATAATTATTAATTACAAACATCATTTGTTTAGTTTGATCTGCTGTCCATGTGATGGAGTTTTGAGATTCGAACAATGCGCCGATATAAGGTGCTGCACCAATTTTAGTTGGGTTTGTAGGATTTGCATCGGTTGGTAGTGCTTTTCCTGTAGATGGAATAGCAACTTGATTTTGCTGACCATAATACAACTTATAATCAGAAGATGCGGCCTTAACTAGAACTGCATATAAAACGCCTGGTTGTAAATAAACAGGAGCACTAAATGTAAATTCTGTATAAGTTTTTGGATCCAAATAATGTGGCGAGGCTGATGTATTAACTTCATCAGCATCTAATGATACTGTTGAATAATCCAATATTGCTCCATTTGGAACGCCGTTCAATGTGTTAGCAATTGAAACTGTTACCGGAACATCAGGTGTTGTTGCAAATGGAGCAAAGAACAATTTAATTGAACTTAAAAATACTCCATTTGGATAATTATCTTTAGATACAATAATAGATTGTGCAACAGGATCTTGAGAACCACTTATGTTCTGTACACTATAGACTTGTTGTGCTATAGGAGTAATCTTACCAGCAGACGAATCAATCGATGGTGAGAAGTTTGTAATATTGGTTCCTTGTAAACCGCCGGCCAAAAATATTGCTTGAGCCCATGTTGTTGCTGTGGCTGGTTCTTCTGGAACTGATCGGTTATCAATACGGAATAATTTCGAACCGGAGTTGAATACGGAACCAGGACAATTGAAAAGAGCAACAAATTGGCCACGTTCATCTGTCGACAAAGTTGGTGGTGAAGTACCATCTTGAATCGCATCAGCAATACTTCCAATAGTACCTTTAATTGTGTACTTGGAATTCAATGTACCATATTGTGAATTTGTACCTAAAGAAATACTTATTTTTTGATCTTTTGGATCCAAAGTTGCTGTTCGTGTTGCACCATCATAAGCAATAATGTCTGCTTCAAACTCATCAATTGCTAAGAATTTGATTGTTGAGTTTCGATATGCTACAGCAGTATTATATGCGGCATTCCATTGAGCAGCTAACTCTTGCCACCAACCATAATGAACCCAATCTCCATCACCACCGGCATAAGGATAAGGCGGAACATATGTTGCACCATATTTGTATTCATAAACATATGATGATCTAATTGCAATAGTGGAACCAGTATAGAACTCATTTGTCTGTGAAGCAGCTTGACTTAGTTTTACTTTTGTTGTTCCAATATAATATGAACCACCGCCCGGCATTGCATATTCCGTACCAACAGCATTAAAGTTTAATCCGTTTGGTGTTAAGTTATTCCAAACAATTGTACCGGCCGCATCTGTAATTACAACACCAATACCAGAAATACTACCTTGGTTAACAGCATTCCATTGTGGATAATATGTTTGTCCTTTGGTTAATGATACTGTGGTGGTACCTGTTTGACCATAATAAGATAAAGTAATTATACCTATACCAGAACCTAATGAAACACTTGCGTATCCAGTACACCATGCAGATATAGTATATGTTCCGGTGGCAGGAGCCGCCCAATTAAATGCCGCATTATATGTTGAGCCATTATTCTGATCTCCCCAAGCAGTATACTTGTTTGCATAGGCGGAGAATCCATTAATGTATGGAGATTTGAAAATATTTTGTGGTGTTGGTTCGCTTGCTGTTGTAAATCCTCCACCCACACCAGAAACATCACCAGACATATGAATAGATGTTAATGATCCGTTCTTAAATACTACTGTACCTGTAGCACTTGATGAAACGTAATTTCCATTAATATCAAAAGTTGCATTAATTAAACGTGTTGTGGCCACCGCATTTGGTGGGTTTGTTGTTTCTGAAACATACAAACGATAGTTAGATGTATTTGGATATTTGTAAACAGAAACTACACGAGCAATTGGATAAAAAATACCAATGTTAGTTGCATAGAAACCAATAATATCATCTTGTTTAAATTTACCAGTAACATTAATTACTTCAATGGTATTTGGAATTGTCATGTATTTGTTAACATTGACACCATCAAAATAACAACTAATTGGAGTATTAACTGTCATGCCTTTTGCACGAACAATAATCTCTTGTGGTCGAATAAATGGTGATACTGCTGTGTTATTAACATAACCATTATCAGCAGCCATACCAGAAGCAGCGGCACTAGATTTCTCGCCAGACAACAAACCTTGAGTTTGACTTGCATAAGCAGTTGATTGCTGTGCCTGTGTGTCACTATATGTTGTTGTGGTTCCTGGAATAGATTGGAAATCTCCACCATTCAATATATTAATACCATTATTCTGTTGATCAAACTGCATCTTTGGATCATTAATTGTAATTGATGGTGGTTTGACCGTATTAACCCAATTGTCAATCGGTGGATTAAGAGTTGCAACACCTTCATAAGTAGCAATATTAAATGGATTTACACTAATAATATTACTTGCTAATTGTTGTTTAATTAATGGCTTGATTGTATATGGTAATGTAAAGATGTTTGTTCTTGCACCTGCTAAACTCCATGTTGAGTAGGTATTGGTATTTCTAACAGTACCAAGAGATTTCATTGCATTAGGATTTTGTAATTGAAAATTTGAAATGTCATTCAATGCACTCAATTGACCTTTTCTAATACTAATATTTGCGGCGTAGTTTGGTGCGTTAGTATCTGCAACGCTAAAAGAACTAAAATCATCAACCAAAATACCATTCTTAAAACGATTTAAACCGTTTGCATCAGGTACTTGTTGTGAAGATGCTTTTTGTTCTAACAAGTTTAGTGTTGTGTAATATTCCAAATTATCAACTTGTTTTTGTAAATCTGTAATATCAGATTTAGCCCAACGCTTATGATAAACTTTGTTAATTGATAGATTGGTTGGAACACTGCGTGATTTAGCTGGACCTTCACCTGGAACATATGATGTATATGGATCCAATGACAGATTTGCCAAAATGATTGAACCATCTGGCTCCGTTGGGTATAGTGGATTTAGAGCAGGAGTACCCTCAACGATTAAGAACTTGCCATCTTTGGTAAGAGCCAATTTATCTTTTCTGGCCAGATAGTATGAATAATCAGATACGACACTTGACAATACTTTAGGTATTAATGTACCTTTAATATTTACATTATTGGAATTTGTAAGTGTTTTATATTCCCATTCAAATGTTGCCACACCACTTCTACGAGAAGGTCTAAAATCAATAACATCTCTCAATTCATACTTTACACCACTCTTGGCTGTGTATGTTGGAATCTCAGGATAAACTTCAGGTTTAGTTGAATTCAAATAAGAATTAACGCTAAAGTAACCATCACCACCAGAATGTGAATAGAAATCATAAATTACTAATAAGTTACCTTTAGGTTTTGGAATACCAGGTAATAATTTAATTGACGCATGATTATAGTAATTATCTGTTTGTCCATCATTGATAGCAAAAGAATTAATTATATCATTATAAGAACCTAAAGCACCTGTTGGTGCATTGGAAGTAATCTCTAAAATTTGAGTAACTTTTTTAACATCAGAAACATACAGACTAATATCTGAAGAAGTGATTGCAGCATTTGGAATAAAAGTTTGGCCAAAAGCCAAATCAATTTTAGTATTTCCAGTAACCGTTGTTAGTGCACCAATATATGCTGTATTACCAACAACTAAATTCTTGTCTTTTAAAACTAAGTTTGTATTGTTACCATTAGATACACTCATTGAAGCAACAACATCAATACCATAAGTAATACTGGAGAATGTTGATGAAGTGAATGTTACTGTTGTTGGTGATGTTTTTGTTGCATAACCTACTGTGGCATCAGTAAAATTTAAGATTGCACCATTAGCACGGTTAACCAATGTAAACAATTGTCTAAATGATTCGCCAGTAATTGGTGTGTTTAATGGTCCTTCAAATTGAATTGGATCTAGAGAAGTAATTGTAAAGCTATTCGTTACAGCTGAAAAACCAACATTTCTAAAAATTTGAGTGCTGAAATAATTTGAATTATTTACAGAAGCAGAATATTTGTATCCATTTTTAAATAATAACTCAGAATTTCCTGCACTCTGTAAAAGTGCAGCACTACCAGCACCATTAACTCTACCTGAATTATCAATATTGGCCGCAGCTTCTTTGGTGTAAGGAACGGAACCCGAAATTTGATATAAACAATCAATATCAGAGATATCAAAGTCGATGGCAAATTTAGTTGTATTATCTGGTGTGATGTTAAACGGACTAGAAACAGTTAATTTTTTAGCCACTCCGTCATAGGCCGAAATTGTCTTAACATCTGCAATATTTGTACCACCAGTAATAATTAACTTAGAACCGACATAAGCAGTATTTGCTCTGGCAAAAACTCCACCAGCATCGTTGATGGTTAATGTGGTTGATGTAGCACTTGTTGTATTACCAGTAAATGTCAATACATTAACATCAAATACATGAGCATTGAACACTTGTGTTTGTGTATTTGCTGGATTTGTGTTGTTTTGGTAATCCAACTGTCTAATGTAAGCTGTACCAATTCTTGTTGAATTGTATTTGAGAGCTGTAGTTCGGTCAACAGTTTCAGATGGGACACAATGCAAATCAATTGCCGGCATTGTTGTGGTGTCAAACATACTTTCCAATTTACTTACAGCAAAATAGTTGCCATAATCCACATATACAGAGTTGTTTGGAATCGTATCGGTTGTTCTTGCACGATTTGTGATTAATTTTAATGGACCAGTATTTTCAATTCTGTAACCACGAACATAAGCAATACCTTTGCCTATAGTTAAGTTGTAAGTATCTGGACTAGCAGTATTGGCTGACGCTATTAGTTTAAAATCTTCAACAATGTAATCACCGTTGGATTCATAATCACGCTTAGCAAAATAATCATTAATAGATGAATAAACGGTATTGTCAGTTTGTTTTAAAATAGTACCATCTTCAATTCTTGTCAATTCAATAAAGTTATCATCATTTCCTGGCGCTAATGATATACTTACTAATTCTAATGCAATTTTATAACGGTCTGCACCTGGAGCTTGATAGTTTGAAGATGTGGTTGCTGGATCCAATAAAGATAAATCATCAGAACTGGTTACTGTAGTTTCTACAATATTAAGACCAACACGGCCAGTTGGTGTGTTGTCATATTTTTCTATAATAATAGTTTGCGGTAAAACTTTTACAAAATTACCAATAGAATATTGTGTTGCTGAAACTCCGGCGGTGGCACTAGGCACATCATTGTTGCCATTCAAAACATAGAATACACCTTCAGAAATAGAAGCAACAGCTGACTTACCAATAGATGTTGTACCACCAGAAATACCAATTGATGTGGCTTTAGGGATAGTAGCAAATCCCTCTTTTATGTAAATTGTCGTGGCATCAGAGAATTTTTTACCTGAAATATACGAAACAATCAATGTGGGTGGATCACCAGCAGTTATAGAATTTCCTGTTTCTGTTGCAACAGCAATAACTCTAGCTGTAATAGTACCAGTAGAATCTGTAATTGTTTTATCTTCAAAATCTGTAACCAAAATTGCTGAATTTTCATAAAACAAATTGAGTTTGATGTGTTCACATGATAAATTGGTGGTAATTCTACCGCCAGAAATTGGAGTATTTTGAGAAAAAATTGAAGAAGCAAACTCAGATATTTGATTTTGTAAAATAGTCTGTGATTGTGTTAACTCACGAGCTTGAACGGCCTGACCTGGTTTGAACAGAACTCTGTGGTAATTCTTGTTCGGATCAAAATCGTCAAAATATGGAGTTACATTGTAATTTTTCATCTATTTGCCTTAAAAACTTAATAGTAATCTTAGTTGTTCGTTGCCGTCTGCTGATCTTTGGATTGACGTTCTATTCTCATAATACATCATATAACCTGAACCTACCGAGAAATCTGTTTTGGTGTAATTCAATAAAATTCTTGTGGTACCAGAACTCACAGCATAAACTGGTTGACCTATAGTGTATGTACCTACTATATTTATCAAGTAAATAATATTGTTTACGGAATCAAATGAACAAACTTCAGCTGAAAAAGTTGAATCCAATAGGCTATCGCCTTGATAAACTCTTTCACCAATTGTATATAGATCCGAACCATATGAAACATAAGCCAAGTCTGTGGTGTTATACACCGTGCCTGTTGGTGTGGTTCCGTCAACTAGTTCTGGATTAACAACAATACCTAGTTGTCTAAAACTAATGTCGGTTGGGATAATACCGCCTTCGGATCCATCCAATTCAACACTAAACATAACACGATTACAACCCAACTCTGAAACTGGATCAGCACCGTGGCCGCCCACAGGAGAGATTACGGCAACCGCTGCAGCGTTATCACCAGCATAACCGGTATTAGGTTCAATGGTTACTGTAGCAAAAGTATAATTATTTCCTGAGTTTGTTACAATAATATCACTAACAAAACTATTGGAAACATTGGCATAGGCAGAACAACCTTCACCATCTCCAGTAATAGTTACTATGGTTGTATTAATACCGTCTGTATAGTTTAGATCGCCAGAATTTGTAACATTAATGGCGTTAATTGCACCTAAACCAGCCACACTAACAGCATCAGGAGCACCATAACCAATAGTAATAGGCATCCAATCATTATCAAAGAAGTTTTTCTTTAAGCCTTTATTGATTGTAGTGACATATATCCATTTATATCCATCGGCCAAATATAATGTTTGTGACGGTTCTGTTGTACCTGCTTGTAGAATTGGTTCTACCGTTGATGCCAAACCACCTTTATTATACAAACATTTAAAAATTTGATCAAAACGATTTCGAACATAGAAAGTATGAGTTAAATTACCAAGGGCATCTCTGGCAAACATATCTACAGTATCTTTGTATTCATCATATACTGTTCCAGATTCCCAATCAATTCTTCGTACAACCGGTGACATATTGGACGAGGTCAACAATTTTGCTGCAATCATGTTCTTGAATGTTGTTTTGACAGCAATCTGTGATTGTGAAGGAGTTTGTGGATTGTTTTCGTCATCCCAAGGCTGTACTCTTCCAATAAAGAAATATGAACTGGTCTCATGTTTTGGAACATAACCATTACCAGAAACAACAAAATAATAACTCAATTCAACCTGAGAGGTTGAACCGTAGTTGGTCAATAGTCCTTTAACGATATTTGTCATAGTGTCTTATTTATTTTAATTTACAAGGTTAATTGAACTTATCCAAACATTACTTGAATTGGTATTCTGTCTAAAACTTAGGTATCCAGATTGTGCTGTACTATACACACTATTAACTCTTATAGTTGCTGGAGGGAAAAGAGTACCATTAACTGTTACTGGTTGGTCCACATGAGTTATTAATTTGTAATTTGTACCATCAAAAGAAACAAAATCATATGTGTGCATAAAATCACTAAAATATGTGGCACCATTACCTGTTGCAATATTCCATGCTTTTGTCAATCTACTGATATTTATGATGTCTGATCCAGCGGTTACTGTAGCATTAGCAACATTAGGTACTGTGGTTGTACAACTATCGTCCATCGTAATTGTGTTTTGAGATACCGATATAATTTTAGAAGTAAACGGATCACCATTCTTTGTAGAAATTGTAATGTAAGAATCTGCTGAAACTACACCAGTAAGATCCGTACTACCAATGTTTGTGAAACTAACTGTATTATTAGAAATAGTTGCCAAATAATTTGTTGTGTCAATTAAATCTTTTAATGCGTAAAGGTTAAGACTCTCTGTTTGCATAGAATAATTAAAAGATTCTTCATTTTTGAGAATATTGTAGGTATTATAATTTAAACCTAATGGATGTAAAAATCCAAACACAGAAGATTTATATTTAGATAATGCTTCTTCTACTTGTAACAAATATGTGTATTCGTTATATATTTCATTTTCAAATACGGAGTAAGCAGAAGGATGACCATCTTCGTTAGAATATAAACCAGAACCTAATGTAATACCATTTGTGAATGATGCTTTGGCTTTAGCAATACCATTACCATAGATTTTTCTACCATTAGTATATTTTTCATTGGTGAAATCTCTAAGTGTTACACTTGTAGAAATTGTATTCGAACCTCTAACCAATGATAATGTTGTATTGGCATTCATTACACCATTGTATTCATAGGTTCTTAATTGAATTGTGTTTGCTGAGTAACCAAATGCTGCATCAATGGTTGATTGATAAGTAGGATTACTGTAGGTACCTTGATATAATCTATCTCCTCTAATTGGAGTAACATTTGAAGAAGCTACTAATATATCTTCAATACGCAATGAAACATTCGGTGTAGAAACATAATTTTCACCAGGATTACTTAAAGATATTTCTAAAATTTGTCCGTAAGGTGAACCTGTAACATTAAAAGCTGCATCATTACCTACTAAACCAGGGAATTGTAACACTGCACCGGAACCTGTTGAACTATTAATAACTATGTCAGGCAACATGATTTGATAACCCATACCACCCAAAGGATATTTTTTCTGGCCATTAGGATCAGAAACATAAATTACCTCAGTAATTCCTGCGGTTTGATTTGAAACAGCTGTTACAACAGCCCAAGCACCATAACCTGAACCACCAGTAAAATCAATTGTATCCCCTACGTTATAGTTTCTACCACTAGACACAATAACGGGTGGAGGTAAAATACCTAAGTTTGGCAATGGTGTTCTTTCGCCACTATCTTTTGTATAATAAGCAATTGCATTAGCAATAGTAGAACCATCATAACCTGTTCCCACACTTACAACTTCAACAGAATCAATACCGTAAGTTTTTAGAATTGGAAAAGATAGAGCTTCGGCCAATGTTGTATTAGCATTTGCATTAATTAAATTTGCAAAATAGTATATGCTATTTCCAGCAGGATTGGCACCAGAACTAAATGCTGTATTGCCTAAGAAAATATTTGCCTTAGGTCCGATAGTATCATTAGGCACATAAAAAATGTTATACTCATCATCATTTAATTTGGTTACAATTGACCTTGCATTTTCACCAGCACCAGTTAAATTAATTTCTGTAAAGGCACCTTTTCTATATCCATGACCAGGATATGCTGCGGTGACACCTTTAATAGAAGCACTAGTAACACTTGAAATAAAAGCTTCTGCGCCGACCGGATTATCTACGGTGGTGTCCAAACCACCATAAAAAACAACAGGATCACCAACACTATATCCACTACCATGGTTTATTTTATCAATAGTTACCGATGACAACAGACCAACGATACGGGATCTAGGAAGAACATCATCAACTTTATAATCTCTACCGTGTACATCTACGGTTTTAACAATTTCTCCAGCGGCAAAGTTGCCTTGAATTCTGGATAAAACCAATCTTACATTATTACCATCAATGAATATATTTTCAATGGTTGCATAAGCTTTAGATGTTTCACCAAATAATTTGTAATTTTTTGTTCTCAACCAAAATTGGTCGGTAGTGGCTAATTTTAAAGACCTAGTAGCAATCCACTTACCATCAGAAGCACGGAAAATAAAATCTTTGGTGTTGTATAGGTTTACATCTGAATTGTATAATACCCGAAATAGAAATTCAAAAGAGGCTGGCGTACCTTTAGTTTGATACATCTGCCTAATCATTTTAATTATTTTTCTTTCATCTACAGCCGAACCAGTAGGAAAGAAAGCAAGATATTGTTTTTTAAATTGTTCTACAAAACCATCTAAACTTGTATCAATATCTGTAAATTGTGGAATGCCTTTAACATTAAAGTTTACACCATTCTCTTGTTCCATCCACTCATAATAAGCTTTAAGGAATGATACAAAAGTTTCATAATTGATATCATCACGAACAAATTCTGGTAACTGAGAAGGAATTAATATAGAGGTCTTATTTGTATAAGACTTCTCCGGTAATGCAATTGGGTTTAGGGCTATTGTTCTATCTGACATTTAATTACTTTGATGTGACGTTTACAGTAATTGCAACGGGATCAAATTCATCCAAAGTTAAAATTCTATTGTATGCTGTGGAAACAATTCTACTAGCCGCAGTAGCATTAATTCTCAAAACGCCATCAGTAGCATTAATTGAGTTTGGTACAAAATTATTTAATGTAATGGTGCCGTTAATATAATCAATTGTTCCGGCATTATCACTCTCATTTGAGTTATGTAATATATACTTAACTCCGTTCAAATAGTAGTAAGTTTTTAAAGTACCTGGAAAATCTAAAGATTCTTCAAAGTAAATATTTTCAATTAATGTTCCATCAGAATCATATTGTGAAAAAGAAGGAATAATTTGAACTTGTTTTGCACCTAATGTTTGTTCAATAGTATTTGAAAACTTAATTGTGTAATCCAAACTCTTATTTAAACTTGGAATAATTCGTTTTTGTAAGAATACATCAAAGTCAACACCAACAATGGCAGTATTTAATGTTTTAATATATGCAATTAAATCTCCAATAACAAAAGTTGAGTTAAATGTATTTAAATTTGCATTAGTAAATTGAATAACACCTTGTTTAACTACAGCCTCAATTTGTGCTGCGGTTAACGTGGTCTTTTTAACATCATACAAAATTTCAGAAGTTAATGTCAAATAAACATAATCAGGATCAATAATTTCTGGTGTTACTGTCATTACGGAGATAGGTTTAATAACATCATCAATCAATACTTGTTTTTGATAATCTGTTAGATAGTAATCACCGGTTGGTTTAATAGCCGCATAGATAGCACCATATTTTGGTGGATCGTTCTCTTCTCCACCCCAAATACTTACTGATTGTACTGGTATGTTAAATTTGTTTCTTTGAATAATTGTAATATAATCTTCTTTAGTAACTGCACGTTTTTGTGCAGCATAATGTTTTGGTGCTTGAAACTTAATTGATTCAATAGATTCTCTGTCTGAACCTTGAGATGCCGCTGAAATTGGAAATAGTGTGTGATTTGAATAACCACTAATTGGATCCATTAATACAAAATTATTGGCACCTGCTGCGGCACTACCTTGAGTAATCAAATAAGAAAGTCTTACAATATTACCTTCTGTTAATTTTTTACCAATCACACCGTCACCAAAATATAACTCATAAGAACCTTTGGTGTTTTCTTGTAGAAAATATACAGTTGAAGTGCCATCTAAAGAAAGATAATCGATTGCCTGTGTATAAGTTGTAGTTGATGTATTCGAAAACGATTCTTGAACCACAACATCAAGAGTTGAAATATCCACCAAAACTTCTGGTATTTCAAACATTGTGGCTGGGTTTGTTGTTAGATTAACCTGAAATGTTAAACTTGTTGGAATACCTTGTTTTAAAACTAAATTATTATATGTTGCTGTATTAGTTACAACAGTTACAGTTTTTTGGTCAGTAGTAACAAAATTATAGTTTACACCATCAATTGACTCCGACATAAAACTGGTAAATTTAGGTAGTGTCAAAGAATTTGCGGTAACAGAATTGATGTTAAGATTAATTGTTGCAGTTGGTGCAGTATATGATCTTGGTGTATAGTCTAATGTTTTTGCGTGAGAAACAACCGATGCTCTTTGAATGGCAGAATCCAAAAACATCTCATTGGCCACCATATTTAAATAATAGGCATTGTATTGAGTATTGAAAGAGAGAACATCCAATAATGTGGATAAAGCAGAACCTTCATAATTATAGTCCTTTAGTGTATCTTGCGACTGTAAAAATGTTTTTAGATTGTTCTTGATCGAATTAAAGTCCAAATCTGTCATTTGGACATTAGTATTAGCGCCTGCCATTTTATCTATTTCTCTCTAAAAGAAGGGTTACAGTTGTTGGTTGAGTGGCATTTTCAATATAAAAAGTTATTGTAACATTATATGCATTTCCGTCTGGATTAGATTTTACAATCAAATCACTCACCTGTGCTCTTGGTTCGTAGTTGTCTATAACATTTCTTATTTCCGACTCCAATGAGGATGCCGTGACCGGTGATACCATTTCAAATAACAATGCGTCTATATTTGAACCTAAATTTGGATTAAACGGTCTCTCATATCGTTTTGTCAGTAATAGGTTGCGGATTGAACGGATTACCGCTTGAGAATCATAACCCAAAGCGATATCACCTGTTACCGGCTTCTTGGTAAAAGTAAAATCGATGTCCGAGTAGATTTTTGTTAAGGTTGCCATGTGTTATTTATGATGGTTTTAGGAATTGATTCTTGATATTAGTTTTGTGGTTCCAATCAAATTATTACACAAATACGATTCGGTCTCACCCATTGAGGTCAGGGGCTTGGTGGTATTATAATTATCAACCAAACTCTTTACTCTACCGAAAAAAGTTACATCATTTGATTTCCGACCAGATAAAAATGAATTGGTACTAGTTAAATGTGCCGTAATTAGACTGGCTTGACCAATTGTAATGTTACTTGCATTGATACCATTGGTCAATATAACATAATCTGCTGAAAGTGTACTGGCATTGGCACTAATTTGAGGACCAACCAGAATACTGGTCATACAACCCATAATAGGAGAATTATTTACTACTCCATCTGTTTGGTTTGTTAAATGAACCGCTTGTTTGCCATAATTTACAGCGGTTTGATAATAAGGATTGGTTTCAATGTCAGTTTGACCGTTTATAGATGTTACTCCTGAAACTTTATTGGTGTGTACCAGAAATGATTGTGCTGTACTATTTAAAGTATCAGCCGCAGTAATCATAGGACCAAAGTCAACAGAACCCGTATATGTGGTATCATTGGCAGTTGTTGAATTCGCCAAAACTCTAATTTGACTAGACAATGTAATGATACTATTTACCGATGTTGCAACAGGATTTTGAAAGTATCCACCGACATCACTATTTTTTATGTCTTGTGCTTGCCAAGCAGTTATTACTGGTGGTAAATTTGACATTGTTTGTTGTGTTTCAGCCGACAATGTAGCTACGGCTCCATTCGGATCGTCAAAATTGTATCCTAATGTTGCATATAATCCAGTTGCATCGCTAACTTGTGCCATAATATATTCCTTAAATCATTGGTGTTAAAGGACCACTTGTTGGGAATCCTCTGTTACCAATATGTGTATGAATGTTATACATTTTTGTATTTACTGTATCGGTCATCCAAAGAGCGCTCATATATCCTATTGAAGCCATAACAGGAAAATTAGCAACCGGTGCATTAACTGATACAAGAGAGTTAATTGTTCCTACTGTATGGATACAACCAGGAGTTGCCAAAGGTGTTGCTGGTGAAGGTATACCCAAAGATAAACCACCCAACGCTGAAGTGAATCCGTACGGTCCAGCAGCTACTCCCATACCCGCATTAACACGGGATTCCGCAGTAAGTGTATCACAAGTGATTGAACCACCCACATCCAAATCTGCATTTACATAAACATTATCTGCCGCAGATAACCGTATTGAACCGCCAAAATTTTCATTGGCTGCAATTGAGATATCATCATCACTTGAAATTGATACTTCTTTACCGCTACGAAGATTATATTCTCCAACTACAATACAATTGTAATCGCCATCAATCTTTTCATTTTTACTGCCAAGAACATGCATATTACAATCACCATTAATAGTAATATTACAAAAACCAGAAATGATTACATTTTTGTTACCGGCAATAATTTCATATCCATCACCAACTATCTTGTGTACAACATCACCAGTTGCCTGCATTTCAATAAAACTTGGTTTTTTACCATGTTGAATACGAATTCTCTCTTGATTAGGAGTATCATCCATTTCAATTGAATGGCCAGATTCCGTTTGTTGTACATTATTATACGGATATTCCGGTGGATTTTCTTCTGTCGCACTTGAAGGAGGCTCAGTAAATGTTCCTTTTGTGGGAGGATCAGGTAGTTTGAATGGTTCAGATAAGGCCATAATTATACTGTTTGTTTAGGATTAGGTTTAGTTGTTGCGGATGTAAAACCAGCTGCTACTTGAGCGGTTGTTGGATTTGATGCTTGCACCAACGATACGGATTGACTTGCACTATTGAGATCCGTTAAACTTGTTGGTGTTGCTGTAATAGTTTTTTGAGAAGTTGTTAAAGTGGAAGCACCAGGAACACTTGCAGCAGCCGAACTTAATGCAGTTGTTGCTAATGTTGCGGTAGCTGCAACGGTACCAACAGTTTTTACTACCGAAGAAACTAATTCACCACCAGCTTTTAATGTGTCTTTTGCTTGAGCAATCAATTCTTTCATACCCGGTTCATCTAAGGTTGGATTTTCGGCTGCATCTTCTGCGGCTGCTTCAGCTAAAGCATCTTTAAAAACTGAAGCTATTGCTGCTATAACTTTTTTTAAACAACCAGCCAACAATGTAACAAATTTAGCAGGTAAACTTAAAATCCATTGAACTGTTGCTGTTGCCCATTTGATATAACCAACAACATCTTTCATAAATTTTTGAATAGGTGTAATATACTCTTTAATAAACATTCTTATTTCTGAAGCAATAGCTTTTAATTTTTGAATAATTGTTGATATTACTCCACCACCATCGCCTAGACCCAAAAGTCTTTTAACGGCACGAATACCTTTTCGAACTGCTTGTGCAATTGCTTTAATGTATTTTTTAAGAGTTACACTTTTCTTAATGTCTTGTGAGAAATCACACATGTGAGCCAAACTGTTGTTCATTTGGTTTAAAGTGGTATTTTTAACAATGCCTCTGGCCGTTGATGGTGTGGTTGGAGCATTAACTTGTGTTGTATCACCAGAGTTTACTGGAGTTACAGTACCTTCTGTACCTAAAACTGGTGGGTCTGCTGGAGTTGTATCTAAAGCCATTTTTAATCCTTAATAGTATCAGCTAATCGAATTGCACCATCCAATATTTCACGATAATGACAATCTCTATCACAATGATGTGGTTCTGTTATAATATCACAATGTGATTTTAACAATTCAATTTTTTCTTTATATTCTTTATCTGTAATTAATCCGCCAGCAAGATGTGCATGGTGAATTTGAGATTCTGCAGCCATCATGTGCAAATCTAATAAATTTTGACTCATTTTATATTACCCTCCTCATCATATCTGTTTGTTGCCAACGATGAATCTGCTGGCACTTTTTTAATTCCAGGTAAAACACCCATCATAATTGGAAATTGACCCGATTCACCATCCATAAAGAAACCAACAATCCAATCTCCTATTCTAGGAACTTGAAAAGACTTTGAATTATTTATTGGATACATTGGAAGAGCCCAAGGCAAATCTTCTGTAGGAATTGATTCTTTATTTTCTGAGTGCCAACCAAAAATACGAATTTGACAACGACCTAGTCCTAGTGGATCAATTCTAGTTTCCACTTCACCGACCCACCAGTTGAATCCATCTTTACCTAAAAAGTTTTTCATCTAAACATACCTATAAATTTATTAACACTATTCAATGCATCAGTAAAACCAGAAAACTCTTTTGCTTCGGCACTATCACTATCACGCTTAACATAACTTGTTGTTGAACTATCTTTGGCCAATTCCAAAATTGTTTGATAAGTACTTGGTGCCACAATAACATGCCTAACTGCCGTTACCAAATATTTACCAGAATAAAATTTGTCCAGCTCTCTTATATTAGAGGATGGCTTTAAAGAATAAATGTCAAACTGTACTGTTCTACCCGCTGTAATACCAGGATCACCAGGAATAGAAGCCTTGATAACAGTATAGTTAGCTAAAGCTAATTGTGCCGTTCTATTTGGAACATTATTCTCCATAAAAACATCTTTAACATCAACATCTGTATTTTTAATATATTCGTTATTCTGTTGGTTTGCATTACCAACAACCATCTTTAAAGTACCTTCATAACTTTCAGTTTCCGTTTTACCAAATCTATTTTTTAATTTATTGGTAACATCTCCTGGATTCAAAGAACTAGATTGATCTTTGTACTTACTATAATTAAAATTAGTAACTTGAAAAGTTCTTGTTATAGGATCCAATGATATTAATTTATTGGATAAAGTTCCTGAGTTGATCTCGTTTACTATATCATATGTTTTAACAATTTCATACTTTAAAATTGATGTTGTTTTATCTTGTAGACTTTGAATTTTATCATCAATATTTTTTGCATCATATCTATAAGTTGCATACACATTACTTTTATACATTGATTGTAATGATCTAAAATTAAAACCATTTTTAGTTTCGAAGAATAACATATCGGCACCAACAGTACCCGTTGATTGTGGTCTTGCATAATTTGACAACCAACTGATTGCTTCAAAAGGCTTTACTCTAGGCATCACCAAATTGGTAATACCAGTTGTTTCTTCAATTGTTTCAATTTTATCGTATGGCACTTTTAATTTTTCTGTTAATATATCACGAACATTATCGGATATTTTTGTGCCTTTGTAAGAATAAGACACCTTAATTTGTTCAGACAAAAGCAATTCTTCGGAACAAAAATATAACGTATATTGTTCGGTATTCATGTTACCAGTTGGAACTCTAGGAGCCAATTTATATACTCTAAATGTTCTATTAATGTTATTTGGACCATCTTTTGTTTTACCAAAATTTACTTCCAAATATTCATTACCAGTTAATTGAAACAATTCTACAAAACCTTGTGCGTCAGTTAATGTTACATAACCAGAAACAACAAAAGTGTATATATCTTCATGATATGAAAATTCTTGAACCAACCGTTTAATTTCAAATTTTTTGCTGGCCGCAGTTACAAAATTTAAAGTGTTTAATGAATAATCTTGAGGATAATAAACACCAGAAGATTCTTGGCCAGGTGCAAAAAGATTTTCTAACATAAAATATTAAGCCATTAGTTTTTTAAATTGTTTCTCAAATTCATCAACATAAGTGCTATTTAAAATATTGATTGTTCTTTTTGATTCATTTAATCGTTGTTCATATTCATATAGAGATACAACTTCTTTTGTTATTTTAAAAAGAATTTCTTCATTACCAACATATTTTGTATAAGATTGTGTGTCAGTTTGTGAATATTCAATTGAACCTAAAGTAAATGTATTGACGGTATCAACCAAATATGTTCTATTGGACTGTGTTATGGTTTTCTCATAGTGATGTACAATAGCCCGTGGGTTCACATCAGAATATTTTTGTGTTACATAATCTTCAAATGCTTTAGGATGCAATGGCCAATCCCATTGTGGATCAGACAACTGATTAATAAACAATATAATCCAATATCTATAAGAATCACCATAATACTTAGCAGCAATAATTTCCGGTGTATCAGTTTCATGTATATCATATTGGTAATATATGGCAGGGTTTTTAAGAAAACTAGGGACAACACTCACCCTACTCATCAAATTAGTGTAGATGTTTGAAACGCCATTTGTTGTGTAAATAACTTTTGGTAGTGTATTGAAGTATTGCATTTATTAATAACCTTTTTCAATTTTTGTTCTGTCAACCAATTGTATTTCTTTAAATGACATTGTTAATGTTGTTTGTACTGGAGCGCCATCAGAATGTGTTGACCATCCATTAGGAGCATAATTGACATCAATACTTTCTATAACACATTCTCCTACTTGAGTAATATTTCTGTTTACTTTTCCATTAAACAAAAATTTTAAATCAAATGTTCCTGGAGGAATAAAAAACATTCCACCACTACCTTTTTGAAGTCTTGGTGCTGCATATTGCCTGAATAGTTTAATAATATTTCGAACTTCAAGAGCTTCTTCTCTTGAATATGGCGTAAAAGTAAAAGCTAATTGAAATGTTCTGAAATCTATACCATCAAACAATACTTGATCTTGTGGATTTAATGCCAGTCCTTGTGTTGCCAAAGTTAATTTTGTTAGGTCTGAATTTAAAACATTTGAAGCTAATGAAGCAACTGAACTACCAACTTTAGGCACTAAACTAGTTCCTTTTATTAATGCATTAACTAAACTAGTTTTTCCATATGATGAATTATATTGAAAAGCAACCGTTTCTGGCATATATAAAGCGACTGTAGCTGCAATTCTCTTTTTTCTTTTATTCAATAATACATTAAAAGATTCAGATACACCATTTTCAGCTGTGTCACCAAGAAAATTTGAAAAATTTGACGCAAATGTTCCTAATGTGTCTAAAACTGCTCCGCTGCCACCTTTAAAGAGATTACCAAGGTCAGTAATACCACCTTGAACATCGTAATTAACCGGTTCTATTTCATTAATTTCAAATTTAATGGAGTGACCTTTAGTTGCAGAACCTAAATCTCTAGGATATTGGTGAATGGCCAATTGATTTGAGTTTCCAAATAATACGCCTAGTGGACCACCAGGTATATTTGTTAAACCTGGAATAGCTAGACCGCCGATACTGGATGGAATAGAAATGATTGCCATGACTTTTCTTTAATTTGATTGATTATACATATTTATATGGCTTATACAGGACAATTCAGACCAAGAAACCCCAAAAAGTACATAGGGGACTCAAATAACATCATCTACCGCTCCACATGGGAGTGTAAGGTGATGTCTTGGCTCGACCTAAACGACAATATCATATCTTGGGCTTCAGAAGAAGTAATCATTCCATACATCTCACCCGTTGATAATCGTTACCATAGGTACTTTCCGGACTTTCTAGTTAAAGTTAAAACCAGAGAAGGTACCACCAAAACGATGATGCTTGAGGTCAAACCTAAAAAACAGACAAGACCACCAGAACCACAAAAAAGAAAAACCAAACAATACATCAATGAGGTGGTTACATGGGGTGTCAACCAGTCCAAATGGAAGGCAGCTGAAGAATATTGTTTAGACCGAGGTTGGGAGTTCAAAATACTCACAGAAGATCACCTAGGCCTCAACTAAATAATTGAATGCTTACCTCTAAATTATCCAAACTTGCTGAAGAACACTCAAAACTCAATGCCGATATATTGAGTAAACAATCTGTAACTTGGATTTTAGATAAGATTAGAGATATTCGTAATCCTTCACAAATAGGTAGGGAATTGCTTTCTGATAAGTCCAGACATACTACCAATATTAAGTTGGGTAGATTGTACTGTTTTTACTATGATCCTAAGACCAAAGATGATTTACCATATTATGATAGATTTCCATTGATTTTGGTATTGGACAAGTATGCTGATGGTTTTCTAGGTTTAAACCTACATTACTTACCATACCGTTACAGAGTGGCATTTTTAAACAAACTATTGCAATACGCAGTCCTAAACAAAGAAGATGAAGTCCAAAGGTTGAGAGTTACTTATGACATTTTGACTGCATCCAAGCGCTTCCGTGAGTTTAGGCCGTGTCTTAAAAAGTATCTCTATAACCATATGAGATCAAAATTACTTACCATTCAGCCAAATGAGTGGGAAGTGGCATCTTTCTTACCTATACAGCAATTTAAGGGTGCCAGAACCGACAAAGTATGGAAAGAATCCATAGAAGAAATAAGGAAACAATAATGGCTGGTAATATTAGCGAATTTAAATCAAGTTTCACCAAAGACATTGCTCGAGCCAATAGGTTCGATGTTTTTGTTCCTATTCCTTTGGTTCTTCTACCCTATTTTAAATCCACACGAACATTAAAGTTTCGTTGTGAGAGTGCTAATTTGCCAGGTAAAACATTTGCCACAACTGAACAAAAGTTTGGATCTGCACCTGTAGAAAAATTTCCATACATGACAACCTATCAAGATATTGATTTAACATTTCTCGTTGACGATGATATGCGTCAAAAATTATTGTTTGATGGTTGGATGAATTATATTAGTCCTGTTTATAATTTTAATATGAGATATAAGAGTGATTATACAACGGCTATTACTATCAATCAATATGATGTACAAAATGAATTAAGTTATTCTGTTAATTTATATGATGCTTATCCAATTGCAATGAATCAAATGGAATTGGACTGGAGTAATGAAGGCATCCATAAGTTGGTTATAACCTTTGCTTATACTAACTGGCAAAACAATTCTCTACAGGATGTTGGAATGCAATTGCTCGATTACGGTATTAATGGCTTGGCTGATGCGATTGCTGGTGCTGATTTATTTGGTCCTAATGCTGGTATCGGTTCAGGTTCTTTAGGTACGGATAGTTCAGGTTTAAGTGTTGAAGATCGTACTGAATTTAATCGAGAATTGAATTTACAAGTTAATGATAGTGGTGAAGGAATTTATTAATTTTTTATAATAGGAGATAATTATGGCTTTACCAAAGATTGATGTGCCGACATATGAACTTGAATTGCCGGTTTCAAAGAAAAGAATTAAATACAGACCTTTTCTGGTTAAAGAGCAGAAGAATCTGTTAATGGCCATGGAATCAACAGATTCTACGACCATACAACAAAATGTAAGAGATATTCTTAATAACTGTACTTTGACAGAAAACCTTGATATTGATAAGTTACCTATTATTGATATTGAGTTTTATTTTATTAATTTGAGAGCCAAGTCTGTTGGTGAGATTGTCGAAAGTCGATACCGTTGTAACAATGAGGTTGACGATAAAGAGTGTGGTAACATCATGGAAAAAGATATTGACCTAACAAAGATCAAAGTCGTTCAAGATGATCCATCAGAACCAGAAATTCAATTGACTCCCAATCTTACCATCAAAATGAAATATCCGGAGTTTGGTATTGTTAAAGATTCATTGAAGTATGAAAGCATTAACGATGTTACCTTTAATATGATTGCTGAATGTATTGAGTACATCTATGATATCAATGAAGAACAATTCTATTATGGCCATGAGGCAGAACCTGGTGAGATGATGACCTTTGTTGAAGGCATGAACCAAGAACAATTCTCCAAAGTAGAAAAGTTTATACAGAACTTACCAAAGTTACAAGAGACCATTAACATCAAATGTAGTAAGTGTGGTTTTGACCACACGATACAGGTGGAAGGGTTAGAAAGTTTTTTCGGTTAACATTTCGTCATGACAATCTGAGTAATTATTATAAAACGAATTTTTCGTTAATGCAACACCATAAGTACAGTTTAACCGAACTTGAAAGCATGATACCTTGGGAAAGAGATATTTACATCGCTATGTTGATTCAGTATATTGAAGAAGAAAACCAAAAGATACGAGAAAGACAGAAGAGATAGTAGATGGACTACCAAAAGGCCAAAGATTTAAGGAATAAATCCTTTTCCGACCTTATGACCGACAAATTAACTGGCGGCAAAGGGATCGGTTCTTCCCTGCGTGAAACACTCTCAGAAAAAACCAAAGCACGAATGACTGGTATCAAAGAAACCTTTGATCCTATGAACATTGTTAAAACCATGACCTTTGGTAGTAAACTAGGTCCTGCTTTATATGGTAAAATGATGGGTCGGTCAAAAGAGGACATGAAATTCTTTACCGACAAGAAAACAAGAGGTCCAGGTAAAAACAAAACCCCAGGTCAATTAGATTCTCAAGCAGATAGTATGGCTGTAGATGCTCTTGGTTTGATTTATCGTTTAATGTTAAGAAATTTGGATGATGAAAAACTTAGAAGAGAAGAAGAAAAGGGTTCAATAGAAGAAAAAGATTCTGAAGAAGAACTTAGAAACCAAGAATTGGTTAAAGCTCTTACGGCTAGAAGAAAAAAAGAAAAACCAAAAAAAGAAAAGCCTACAAAAGAAGAACCTAAGCCAGAACCTAAGAAACCTTCTAAAAAAGAAGAAGCACCAAAGCCTACTGAGAAAAAACCAAAGGTTGAAAAGGCACCAACTCCTAAAGAAGCACCTAAAGCTCCTGAAAAGGTTCCACCTAAAGAAGCACCTAAACCTCCTACAGCAAAACCATCAGCAGAAAAAGCTCCAACACCTTCAGCACCAAGAGCCCCTGTTACAGCTGGCAAAGGTATTGCAGGTACGGTTGCATCTGGTGCTGGTGTAATTGGAGTCATTACTACTGGTTTGGTTGCAGCTGGAATTACTAATGCATATGCTCAAAAAGCAGTTATTGCTAATGTGGGTAAAGAAACAGGTTTTAAACCCCGTGATGAAAATCTTGCCGCATATGGAAACACTTCGAATGAAAGAATACGAGAAGTTTTTACCAGCAGAACACAAAAATATTCTGATGCTGAATTAAATGAAATTAAAAAAGATCCGTATAAATTTGGTGAAATGGTTTATGGTAAAGATACCAAAATTGGCCAAAGTATGGGTAACACACAAGAAGGTGATGGTTTTAAATATCGTGGCCGTGGTTCCATACAATTGACAGGTAAAAATAATTATAAAGCTTATAGTGATGTTGTAAAAAAAGATTTGGTTGGTAATCCGGACTTGGTTAATCAACCAGATATTGATGCTACAATTGTGGCCGCATTTGTTAAAAAAGGTGTTGGTAATAAAATAAATGATTTTACTGACCAACAGACAGCCAATAGAGCAGTTACACAAGCAATTGGTGGAGCAAAATTAAATTTGGATGTGGGTGTTGGTGCAAAAATACTTTCAAAAGTGGATGAATATTCTGCTGCACTTGATGGAAATGTTTCAACTGGTTCCAAACTAGACCAAGCATCTAAAGAGAATAAAGATTTAAAAGAAAGCTTAAATAAAGATAAACCAAAACAAACTACTACCAACAATACTACCGTTTCGGCCGAGAATAAAGAAACCAAACAATCAACTGAAACTGTTGATGATAGACCTGCACATTTAAAGAAAAAAGGTTAATAGATGGATTACCAAGACGCTAAAAAAATTAGAGGACAATCATTCGGTTCTAGAATGGCCGATAAATTGACTGAAGGTCAAGGCATTGGTTCATCCATTAAATCCACATTAAGTGAGGGTTCTAAAGCAAGAATGACTGGCATCAAAGAAAAATTTGATCCTATGAACATTGGTAAGTTTTTTGGTGGTAAACTAGGTGCAGCCGTTGTTGGTAAATTGTCTGGTAGAAGTCAAAAGGATATGGAACATTTTACCGGTAAAAAGACCTCTACCAAAATAGGTAAACTGGAAGCTGGTAATGAAATGGTTGATATGTTAATGAAAATTTATTCATTGATGCAAAAGACAAATGAAGATAATGCAAAGATGCGTGATGATCAAGATAAATTCAAAGAAGAAAAAGAAATGGAACGGCTGAGAAGGCACAAAGAATTGATGGAAGCCATTACCGGTAAACCATATGCAGGTAAAGCATCAGTAGTCAAAAAGAAAGAAGATGAATTCAATCCAGGAGGTATTCTTGGTGATATTTTAGATGCATTTGGTGGCGCAAAATCAGCAATAAGCTTACTCAGTACTATTGGTAAATTCTTCGTTGGTCCCGTTGGTGGACCTATTTTGATTGCGGCCAGTTTAGGTGCATTATTTTATGCAATGTCACAAGCTAGCGATGAATCACATGAAACTGCAAGTAAAGTTTCGGGTGCAATGGATGCTTCCGGTGGTGCAACTCAGCAATTGGATGCAAACAAAGCTTTTGAGGACTTAACTGAAGAAGAAAAGAAAGCCGAATTAGCCAGACGAGATAGTTTAAATGCTGCATTAAAAGATGCACCATGGAAAACAAAATATTTTGGAAATAAAGTACCTGAGTTTTTGGCATCTAAAGGTTATAGTCCTGAACAAATTATGGACTTAACAACACCAATCCAAGATAGAACAACAAATACTCCTGCACCAAAACCGGAATCTGGAACATCATCCACACCAGCAAGTACACCATCTGCACCAACTGCATCACCTACTGGATCTGAATCTTCACCTGCGCCAACTGCAATGGCACAAGGCACTTCTTCTCCAAATACTGGTCAACAATTGAATCAGGTACAAGGTGAGAATTTAAATGCAAAAGTACAAGAAAAATTATCTGAAGGTGAATCGGTAGTTAATAACAATGCAATTAGTAAATCATTATCATCTACTAGTACCAAAGGTCCACTACCGCCAGTAAGAAATCAAGAAGAAACATTCGCAAAAATGATTTACGAAAGTACCAGAGTAGTTTAACCAATAAAAAACCCACCTTTCGGTGGGTTTAAACCAAGGGGTCTTAGGTTTAATCTTCTTCAGCTAACTTACTGAAATAACTTAGATCATCCTCTTCAGCATGATCTTTAAAGGGTGAATCTTCTGCCTTAGCCTTAGGTGCATCAAAGGTCTTAGCTTTAACTTGTTCTACGGTTGTCTTAGGTGCTTCACCATTGAGACCGAGAACTTTGTCAAGGCGTTTCTTCAACTCATCATAAGACTTGAACTCCTTATCTCCAATTAATTCTTGAAGAGAGAATTCGGACTTATAAATCTTTTCCAACTCATCATCATCAGACAACAAAGGTTCAGATGTATCGAACTCGGACTTATCATAGTTCTGATAACCTTCCACTTTACGAATCTTCAACTTAAAGTTAGCACCTTTCCATAAATCAAATGGATTGATTGGTGTTTCATCTTCAAACTGTGGATTCATTGCTTCAGTAATCTTATCAAAGATTTTCTTACCGAAACGGAACAACTTCACTTGTCCTTCGTTTTCTGGATGTTTAGGATCAGAAACGATATACACATTGGCGATGTAATTCAATTTACGCTTTTGTTTACGGACTACATCTTTGTTGGCTTCAATGCCTGAATTCCATAATGTAGAGTTGTGTTCACATACAGGACATTGTTGGTTCTTGGTGGTCAAACAATTATCAATTAACCAACCACCAGGTCCTTGGAATCCATGAGAATGAATTTTAACCCAAGGTAATGCATCATCGCCATCTTTCTCGGATGCTGGGAGAAAACGAATAACAGCCATGCCGTTACCTGCTTTATCAACTTCTGGACGCCAGAAATTATCAGATTTCTCTGAACCACCTTCGGATGTTTGGGAGAGTGCCTCGATTGCTTTAGATAATTTATCGAGATTGCCAGATTGGCGTTTTAGATTTGCAAAACTCATATTGTGCTACCTTTCGTATAAACGGAGTATTAACGGAATATAAACTACTTTCAATGTACTGCTCATAATCAACTACTATATCAGAATATTTATCCAATGTCAAATGTACATTTTCAATATATTGAGTGTGGTGGCGGTATCACTATGAAGTATACCAATACCACCTTCTCTACGCCATTGATCGATGTTAACGGATGTATCATCAATCAATAGTACACTTGAATTCGAATAATCTTTCTTGAATCTTTTACCTGGTACTAGATTTACAGGAAATGTAATACCATGTTTATCCAACCATTCCAATTTCTGCTTTCTAATATCAGCATCACGCCTCTCGGATGATGTTGATGATAGAATCTCGGTAGGTATTGATAAAGTCTTTAGGTACTCAATCAATTCTACAGCATCAGGCAATAAGTCCAATTTGGCGAATTGTTCGTCAGCAATAAACTGTGCAAAGAAACTGTCGAACACCTTGTAGGTATCGGCTTCACTTGGGTAAATCTTGTATAGTTGTTTATATCGGTTATCAAAGTCGGCAATCACACCATCCATGTCCAAGTATATTTTACTAATTTTAACTTCAGGCATATTCTTTAATCTTTTTCTTTAATATATGTAAAAACTTATCTTTATCGTATTTTATAAACGGAGTATATTTTGTAATAATTCTATGGTGTGTTGGCCAAATAATATCTTCTGTTATTTGTTTTTCCCATCGAGGCATACAACCAACAATATCAATCAATATACAAACCGTTTCTAGTGTAATCTTATTGTGCATTAGTTTGGTGATTAACATCGGCCAACCACCATCAACAGGTTTGAAGTAATCATCCATAGACCAGAACTCCGCACCATCAACGCTATCGAACAAGTATATTATATCATTCTCAAAGGTATAAGTCAAGCTTTGTTGAATCTTTTGCCACTTGGTATAATTCTCATCACCATCTTGTAATAGGTTACCTACCCAATCACCATTACCATTAACAAAGTTTGCCACATAGAAGTCCCTCAATTCTTCCAAACTGTATTTACGGGACAACTTGGAGAATTGGTACTTGTCTTTACGAGTGGTAAATGATTGCTTTGATACATTGGTCTTGCCGTGGTATTTGAAGTAATCGTATGACGATGATGTAAAATGTAACTTCAAAGAATTCCACAAGGCATATGATGCAAAGCCTGTGTTTTCTGTCATATTGGTAGTTTAGAACTTTTTTTCAATAGGTTTAATTCTTGTGCTTCTTCTTTGATTCTTGCTTTGAGAGCGGATGATAATAGAGTGGCAGCAACCTCAACTTCAAGGCCGGATTCTTTACAATGATGACATATAGAATCCATTAGGCCTATTCGTTTACTGGTTGCCAACTCTTCAATCAACATACTAAAATTTTTAATTTCTTCACGACTTGGCATATTAAATCTTACTATAAAATATATGATTCCCTATTTGTTTAACGACCTTGGTCTGACTCCAATTAGGCTTTATATAAACTGCATGGAAATACAATGCATTTGATTGTGCTATGGTATCATGTACAAATGGTTCTGTCAATGCTCTTTTAGCAATATTTACCGATTCTTCCCACATATACTTGTCTTTTTTTACCATCTCTTTGACCATACAGGTCCATGAGAATTGGCAAACGGTTCTTAAATTTTGGTCTGTGGTTTTTTGGTAAACAACGGAACATATGTCAGATGGAAACTTTCCACTATTAACACGGTTCAATGTTACCTGTGCCACAGCCAACTTGCCTTCATATTTCTCACTACCGGATTCATAGTAAATATTTTTTGCAAGACATTCTACTTGTTTGTTATATTCTGCCGTTACTTCTTTCTCGGCTAATGTATTAACATATTCTGCTGATATGGTTGGTGCCGTATAGAGGGTCACCAAACTGACCAATATCATTACTAATGTTTTATAATTAAACATCATATCTCCTTGTTTATGCAACAATTATGAATTAGTTTTCTTTATTATTTTGATTTCAGGTTGCGGTTGCGGTTGTGTCTGAGAAACGAATTGATTAAGCGTATCTGCTTTGGTTACAATTTCATCTTCAGTTGGGAATTGTGGTAGTACTGGATATTCAGGTGAGGCTGTGCCTGCTACCTTAGCCGATTCGACTTGTTGTTGCCAGTTTTCTACGAGGGATTGTTTTTGACTTTTAAAATCATCAACCAGAAGGTCTCTGGCCATTTTTAAAAGTTCGAGGCGGATCTCGAATGGTGTCATGCTTGTACTCCTATGTGTGTTTATGTGTGTTACTAGACGGTTGTGTGTTATCTAGTAATATTATTTATCCAAATTTCAATTACACCAACTGGTCTTAGCTTCACCATAGTATTCCCGTGCATATCCTTGTTGGATCAACATGGAACGCAACGACTTACCATCTAACAATACATCACCTAGGACACGACCACCATACTTGTCCCAATCCATTAACACCACTTGGCGAGTAGTGGCACCATTAATCATACTTTTGGTAAATGCTGATGCGGCCTGTCCACGAGCATCTTCAGAAGGACATTGTGCTCTAAATCCTTTTTCTGGAGTATCCACACCAAATACACGAATAGACAATTCTTTCTTTAGTGGGTCGGGTAACCATAATGCTTGAAATGCTACAGTATCACCATCGATCACTCTGGTGATGGTGGCGTTATATGTTACGCCTTCTTTTTGTTTTTGTGCAAATACTGTTGTTGAAGTAACCAATAGTAATGCAATTAGTATGTTTTTCATTTTTGTTCCTTGTAATCTTTAGGGTAAAATACCATAACGCCATCCAAAGCATTAATCAACTCATACTGGTGTGTGGCGCCAAAAATATTAGTAAAATAATTCCAATCTACATCAATACAGAACCGTTCCTCTATCTCTCCTTCGTTGTACCTTGAGTTTAAAGGTGATCGGAAGGTTCTCATGTCATCACAAATGAAAACATCTTTGGTGTAGTCTGGTTTCAACTGTTTGATTAGTTCCATTTCAGTAATCAATGGTATTCTAAATTCTTCTGTTTTATCATTAGTACCATAGTAATCAGGAAAGTGAGCATCTAACCAAAACAATGTCCTGTTGTTAAGTGTTGGTAGTGATTGTTTTAAAAAAGCCAAACTCTCCGAATGTACAATATTGGCATTAGGGAATTTAGTTTTACAATCTGTAACATAAATTTGATTAATATCACAAGAATATAAATTGGTAAAATTATTATCAGTTGCACATTGTATACCATTACCAAGATAACAACCAGTTTCTACAAAATCCTGTAGATCAAACTTATCTTTTAATACACCAATATTTAAATGGCTCAATTCACTCATTTTTGTTCCTTGTAAAACTTAATTGCCTTTACTAAACCTGGAATATGATCTTCCGTTTTTTGTTGAAATAATAATGGTTGTTCATCTTCTACTGCCATAATGATTACTAAATTATCAATAGGTACACCAATTAGTTCTTCATACATCAAAGAATATGCTGAGGTCTGCCAAAAGTAATCTTCAATACTAGTAATCGATTTAACTCTCTTAGATGTTTTAAAATCAATTACAGATAGTTTACCATCGAACTCACCAATACAGTCCACACGACCTGCCATCTCCAATTTAGTAGACCACAAGGCCGCCTCTTGGTAATGAATGTTGTTAATACGATTGAGTAATGGCTTCAATGATACAAACATCTCTTTGGCATCAGGCATAATATCACCCAACGGATCATTATTCAAATACCTCTCACATAGTGTATGTACATTGGTACCACGACTGGTCGCTTTCTTAGATACACGATTGGCCTCTTCTTCACCAACTCTCTTACGCCATTCCATAATGGCCTGTTTCTTTTGGGCGCCTAGTACGGTGGTAACAGAAGGCAATTTTGTACCATCAGGTAAAGTATAATATCTTTTACCATCAGGAAATGTTTCAGATTTTAAATCTTGTAGTTTTTTTGGTGTGCAATAATTAAACATAGTATATAATTAACTTTCTATTCTAAATCTTCAAATTTCAACTTAGCTAATATATATTCTTTTACCAAACTACTAC
>Ga0209087_1000060_pt1 | contig 61077 bp, 89 predicted proteins | sample S_130805_EF_Meta_FD_187321 | JGI IMG/M metagenome (GOLD analysis project Ga0209087, IMG submission 187321) | Freshwater microbial communities from Lake Simoncouche, Canada to study carbon cycling - S_130805_EF_MetaG (SPAdes) (version 2) | ecosystem: Environmental > Aquatic > Freshwater > Lake ... | reverse complement strand
CCATGGGCATCAACTCGATCTGGAATATACATAGCCCCTAGCGTGTAACGCTTGGCATCGTCAGCCTTTGTAACCCCATAGGCTCCAATGCGTGTGGCTTGCTCCTGATTCTTTGAAAGTTTCTGCCACGCTAGTGATTTCTTGGCAGGTGCATCAATAGCCTGACCTTCAAATCCGTTGGCTGTAGACCATTCGAGAGAAATATCTAGCGCTTCTTTTGCTGTTACCGATAAGCGATAAATAGGTATCTTGGTTCCTGGGTTATCAAAAGCGAAAGCGACTGAAGCACCCCATGTATGGTGACCGTCAATTACAAAGCCATCGCTGGAAACTAAAATTCTTTCGTCTGCTGGGATTCCGCCTTCTTCGCGGAACTTGTTATAGATGGCTCCAGAGCGAGATGCAGAAATTTCTTTCTGAACTGGCTTCAGAGTTGTTGGGTCTACTTCTTCAGCCGTTGAAGTAATGCCGTCAGACTTTTCAATTTCAGCAAGGAAGCGACCTCGTTCTTTTCCAGGAATCTGTGGCATATCTTTGCGAGCAATTCCCATACCCTCATCGCCGTATAACAATGTTCCATCAACACTTAACTCAGTAAGGTCTGGGTGGTCATCTCGTTTCGCCGCCGCCATGAGGAAGGCTGAAACATTTTCTTTCTCAACCGTTGGGTGACCACCATCCAAAATTGCTTGAGCAATACCGTCAGCCCATGAGCCGTGAGTCTTTTGATCGTGCTGTCCTTGGTTATGTTTTGCAACTTCTTTTTCAGCCCTAGCAATCATGGTTTCAGCCCATCTGAATCCAGCATCTCCACCCCAGGCATCCCAAGCAACTCGACCCGCTGAAGGGAATCCCTTTTCGCCTTGGCTAAAACCAATAGCCTTTTTGTCTACTGCATGGCGAGCCAAAAATGATTTCATTCGCTTTAGAGTTGCAAGCGAGATACCTTCTCCAGATGCCAACTGACCTGCGCGAGAGCGACCAATTCCAGTAAAGCCGTCTCCAGCCTTGCCTTCAGAAATCCAATCAAGCGCTCTACGGGCTGCGGTACGGACTGCCATTGGTGGTACAAATGTCTCAGCCTTTTCTACATTCTTTACGGTAGGTGCTTTTTTAATAACTTCCTCAAGGCGCATTTCGTACCCAGTAGTAGTTAGGAAAAGTTGCACATTGGCAACTGAAGAACCTGTTGATTTAATAACATCAGCGATCATGTCCGCTGGGAGTGAGCCAGTAAGGGCTTCAAGATTAGCGTTCTTCATAGTGTCTACGAGGATTTCGAACTTATCCCAGACATCGTTATCGGGTGCTTCTAGCCCACGGCGCAACATCTCATTTACGGCTAGGTGATGAACTTCCAATACCTCTGGAGATGCCTCAGATTTATGAAGGCGCTCGTGTAAGGCGCGTAGTTTATCTGCGCTTAGTTCTACAAGTTTTGGTGCAATATCAGCCATGGCTACATAGTAGCGGATTGAATTACAACTGTTATTTAGTTTCCTGAACTGAGGTTAGATTTGCTTTAATGAGGGCATCATAAAGTTTCTCCTCGTCCTCGGCAGTAGCGCTTGTTTCTGTCTCGAACTTAGCGGTCTTAGCCCAGTCGCGGTAAATGCGCTGGGTTTCCTGAAGTCTCTGCTGTCTGTTCATGGGGTTGAGTTTACCGCACTTGCTGGCTTTTCTCTAGCGGTGCCGTCATAGACCAAGCCATCGCCATCTCGATCAATCGGTCCTTGATTAAGTGTCCGACCTTCTTGGGTTAAGCCTTTTGTGTACTTCAAAAATAAACCATCCAGAATGTCTTTTCCATCCCACCCATAAATAGGCTTACCATACTCGTTAGTACCAACTTTAGTCCTGTTAGCGTAACCAATCATGGCAAAATCGTTTGGAGTAGGGAAGTTATCATCCTTCATGCTTTTTAAGGAATCCCAAGTTGGTTCACCATCTGAATCTCGGGTATATCCATTTGTTGCTCGACTCATAAGGGCATCAAATTCCTTTCCTGCTTCTGTATCTGGACCATAACGATCAGGGTCATCGGCTACCCGTCTGGCAATGTCAGAGATACTTGTATCAACATATTTAGGATTAAAGTCGAAGCCCGCTCTTGCCCAATGGCGAGCGCCATCCCAGGCTGTACCCACATTGATCGCATCTATTCCCTTAGAAACATAATAAGCCTCTTGCCGAGCCAGGAATTTAGTACCGAACCCTGCGCCTCGGTACTCCTCCTCCATTTTGAACAAGTCGTGTTCAACAACTAGAACATCCTCACCGTTTTGGTTTCTATCTATGTAAAAAGTTCTTTGAAACTCTCCAGCATAATTTCCATCTGAATCAACAATTTGACCTGATACAACAAGTGTTCCTCCATCTTGATAGACACTTGTTGTCTGTGAACTAAGGACTGTTACAACATTTCCAGCATCGTCAGTTACCTCATGGCTCACGCCGTAAACCTCATCAAAATAACCCTGCAAATCTTCAGGGTTGTATGAGCCACCATTTTCTGCTTGCCAAGCCTCTGCGATTGAGCCGTCATCGGCATCAACATGTTCTTGAATCATTATTTCTTCTTGTTCTTCATAAACTGTGTTGTAATCAGCATCAGGATTTTCTTCTATGTATGCCGCGATTCGTTCTTCAATTCCCTCAGTTGCCAATCCATATTGTTCTGAGTCATTTTTTACATAATCAATCAAATCTTGGTAGCCAGCCTGTTCGCCGCCATTTATGGCGTTCAAAATATCTTCTTTTGCTGGACCTAGAGTCTCCATCTCGTTGATAAGGGCTTCATCCTCAGCGGAGATTCCACGCGCCCAAGAGCCGTGCGTAGACTGATCGTGTTCTTGGTGTTTGAATACAGGAATAAGCCCAGGTGCAAAACGAATTACTTTGTATCGTTTTTCAAATGTCTTTGGGACTTCCCAAAATTCTTTTGGTAGTAATGCCACTTTTTGCTCGGCAAATCCCTTGCCGCGTGTGTTGTACCAAGAATTCTGTCCACGAGTTTCCGTGGTTAGCGCTGCGCGAGCGGTCTCTGTAAACATCTGTGAATGGTGAACCCAGGCGGATTCTTCTCCGTCTTGACCGAATCCACGACCAGTAGCGGCGTGTCCAAAGAAATCGTGAACTGCTCGGAACTTATCGTTTTGGTCATCCGTGAAGAATGGATGAGAGCCAGTAGAGGCTGTTCTTAAAACCTTTAGGGTGCCTTTGCTTACATCGGCGAACATCTCTCGGGAAGTTTTGTATGGGTCCTCATCCACGAACTCGACCTTGATGCCCATTGTTTTTGTCATGTAATCGAACTGCGCTTCAACCTCTGTAGCCAAGGCGGTGTAAGCCTTATACGCTTTTGGGTCATCTACTGGCAACTCATCATAGGCATCAGCAATACGAACCGCTCTTGCTCGGTTGGCAACTGTCGTTTGATAGTCAATGGAATCGTCTTGTTTAATTCCAACTTTGAAGGCGTACTCTTTCGCGCCGTCTCTTGCTGACTTTACTGAATCTGGACCATAGCGACCAGATGCCCAACTGCCGTGAGTGGCTTGATCATGCTGACCCTCTAAGTGTTTTTCTACGCCTTGGTATCGCCCGAGGCAGACATGGGGCGGATTTACTCTTTGCCCAGTAGGGCTTCCACCATCTCGTCTGCGAGGGCTTCCACTTCCTGTCGGGTCATTTCCTTGACTGGCTTCGGAACTTCCACTAGAACGGGCTTTGTTGGTTCGCTCATCTACCTCATCCTCCATGTAAATATACGAATCTTCTACGACATCGTATATGGCTTTTTGTTCGTTTTGAAAACCTGCTCTAACACCCTCTGACCGTGAAGCATACCTCCTAGAGACATCAAAATACAACACCCCTTTATCAACCCACCCGCCGAAAAAGGCTCCAGCGCCATCTAATAGTTCGGCGTGGTCTAAAACATATTTTACGATCTCATTTCTCAAGTTCTCTCTTGAACTGCTGGCTTTTGCCCAATCTAAACTTCTCTCAGCGCCCGAATCGGAGGCTATAAAACCATCCTTGGGCGATGTTTTGGTTCTTATATCAATAGAGAATCCTGGCGTATCTTTCTCGCTTAATTTATCAATAATGCTTGTGACAGTAGTTCCCAGTAGGGTCTGATCTCCAACCAAAGTATTAGCCCAACTGCCGTGGGTTTTCTGGTCGTGGGTGCCGTGCTTAATAACCCCATTGGCTCGGATGATCTCTACTCCGTCAAGGCTGTCCGTTAAAAATCTACTCATCAATCCGCCCTTTCAAAGACTGCAATTCTAGCCTCTGAACCTACATCTGTTTTATAGCCGATAAACCTTAATGGTGTTCCTCTTGGAAGCAAGACTTCTCTCTCCCTACCCGACTGACCAATTGGCTCGCCCAATAATTCTTTGTAATAATCAACTGCTAACCCTTTGCCTGATTTTGAGGCATTTGGCAAAATAATTGCCACGGTGTCTGGCGTATCGTCTATTCTTCCAAGGTGCGTTCTAGCGGAATCGCTTGAAGTTAAATCAATACGGGTAGTAGACATAAAGCCTTTGTCAATATAAATATCGCCTTCTTCTAAATTCGCAAGAACATCGTCTGCAAAAACTCGGTAAAGATTAGTGGCTCCGAATGTGGCAGGGCTTTTGGCTATAACTGAATCTAGGCGCTCAATACTTCTCTTAGAAGTTTCAGCCTCCTCTGATTTCCCTGCTCGGAAGGCTTCCATAACCTTTTCTTTGTTTGCATCTATGTAACGGTAGATCGCTTCCTGTTCTTCAACTCCCGATAATTCTCCAGAATCAGAATCGCTCTCTGAGTAATTTTCAATCGCTTCATCAAATAATTCTGGATTGTGTAATACAACCTGCATTGATAAAGCAAGTGAAATCTCATCCTCTGTCTCGTTTAGACCTCTTGCATAATAATTGATATTCATATAACCGTTGCCAGTATATGAAAGAACTGCGTTTGCTTCGTAGGCAGTTGTTCCTACATAGTTTCCTTGAGTATCTAGCCCAAATAGTTCGCTGTATTCCGAGTAGGCAGATTCATATTGTGTTTCTTCGTCAAAGTTTCCGTCAGCCCAACTGCCGTGAGTCTTTTGGTCGTGGGTGCCATGTTTTTCCATAACAAGGGTTAGCCCCTTGCTGGAGTCGTATTGGAATCTATCTAGGGTCATGGTTTGACCAACTCTACATCCCAGACCTTGCCGCGTTGAGCAACAACCTTAAATTTGCTGCCTCTCGGCATTAAAAACTCAGCCTCGCTGGTATCGGCTTCCCATCCATACATAGGTTCGTGGTAGCCAGACGGAAAAATTCCTTTTGTACCAGCGGGTAACTTAATACGGAATATGATTCCATCGTAATAAGGTTGCGAGCCGCCAAACCGCCGAGCAATTGCTGGGTCAATAGTTGTTGAAGTAAAACCTTTATCTTCCCAAGTATCTCCAACTTTAAGCCTATCAAAAAAATCTAAGCCGTTGCCTTTAACGCCTCGGTAGGCAACTACTTCCTCGGATAGCGGCGGAGCAATTTCCATCGCCTTATCAAGTGCATCAATTGTTGGTTTATAGCCATCCTCACTTATCAAAGGGTCGCGCAAAGCCTCATTCATATCTTTACCAAGGCTACCTTCGTAAGTGCTTATTGCCCCCGAAAACTCAGGATGAGCCAACTCAGTAAAACCTTTTGAGCGCTGGCTAAATAATAATCCTTTCAAGTATTCTTCTTTTTCTTCATCGGAGGCAAAAACTTTTTCTTCGGCTGTTAGCCAATCTGCAAGACTCTCATAATTGCCTGAAGCCCAACTGCCGTGGGTTTTTTGATCATGCTCACCGTGCTTTTGAACTGCGCCTTCGGGCGGCTGAGGCTCAAGCAAAGGGTAGATTTCGCAAATAATGTCAAGACCTAATTTTTTAGTCTCCAACTTCAATCCCCCTTTCTTTGTAAGCGGCTTTTAATTTTGTTGCAAGTTCCGAGCCAGCAACTTTTCCTACGATAAAAATATGCTTCTTAGCGAACTCTACTCCGTGACCCTCATAAGATGTTGTTTGGCTTATAGCGTTAGCATAATGGGCTATTTCATGCAAAATAACTTGCTCGGCTTTTACAGATTGCCTATCAATAACAATTTCATGCGTACTGTCTATTAACCTACCCGCGCCATCCGTTACCGCATCTTGTCTATAGCGACCAGCGGCGGACGAAATTGGGGCGGTTACTATTTTCACATCTAAAGGGGGCAAAGAACTACCGTCACCGAACGCTTCTATAAACCAATCTTCTTTTATAGTTTCACTAACATATTTTTTTACGCCATCGGCGGAGCCATCTAACAATGTTTCTCCTGTTTGGCTCACAATTCTTGTTCTTCTAGCGATAGCCCATTCTTGGTATTTATCGGTAAATTCTTTGTAGCGTTTGTCATAATCCTCTGCTGATTCACCAATCTCTCGTTCTGGATGTTTTGGCTGTTGGTTCCGTAAAGGCATCTCGTAAAGAGATCGTTCTGCCGCGTAGATGTCTTTTTGCAAGGGGTCAGCCGATTTATGCAATTCCATAGTTTGTAAAATACTTAGCCCATTACCGCCCGTAGCCCAACTGCCGTGGGTTTTTTGATCGTGTTCTTGGTGTTTTTGAACTACACCCTCGTAAGACTGTGGCTCAAGTAAAGGGCGAATGTCACAGATAGTTTCATAAATTTCTTCTTTACTCTCCATCTCTGACCCCCTTTTCTTGATAGGCGTTGTCCAACGCTTCAGCACTCACAGAGCCAGCAACTTTTCCTGTAATAAAAACATGGTTCCGAGCGAACTCTACTCCGTGGGCATCATACTTTTCTCTTTGGCTGATTGCTGTTGCGTAATGGCTTATTTCGTGCAAAATAGCCGTTTCGTCTTTTGTAAATTGTCTATCAAGGGCAAGTTCATGCCTAGTTTTAACAATTCTGCCCGTTGATCTATCTTTTTGGAAACTCATAATATGGCGACCTGCGGTACTCGCATTTCCAACTTTTACCTCTAATTTGGGCAAAGAACTACCGTCACCGAACGCTTCTATAAACCAATCTTCTTTAATAACTCTCTCTACATACTTTTTTACGCCAGCGGGAGTACCATCTAATAATTCTGCGCCCGTTTTGCTGACGATATTTGCCTGTTCATCTACAACCCAAGCGATCCATTTTTTACTGTACGCCTTGTAAGCCTTATCGTATTCTTCCTTTGATGGGAAATCATCAAGTTTAGGATAATCTGGTGCTTTAGTTTTTTCTTTTTTCGGTACTAAAGAATTTTCAGCAGCATATACTTTTGTCTTTAGAGGGTCTGACCTTTTTTGCAACGCCATTGCTTCTTCTATGTTTAACCCGCTACCGCCTGTAGCCCATGAGCCGTGAGTTTTTTGATCGTGCATGGCGTGTTTTTGAATCGAGCGGGATTCTTCCCATATTTGTTTTGCTTCCGCTTTAGATTTAGGCATCGCATCCTGCTGTTGCTTTGCTCTACTCAAGGCTTCCTCAATAGGCATCCGCCTTACTTCTCTTAATCTTGAAAATGCTGAAGGTCTAATAAAAAACCCTTGGTTACCAGATTGATCTGGGAAAAAATCTGCTGAGGTGTCCGCTAAAGGTTTTGCTGTGAAAGATAAATTACTAACATCGTACTCGATGACGGTTGAGCGACCCACGGCGTAATCTTGCCAAGTTTCAGGGTCGCCAACAAATAGTCCTGGCTCGTCCGAGGTGCCACCAGTCCTGCTCATTGGTTTGAAGTTTGGGTCTAACTCAAAACCTGTATCTGCAATGTGCCAAGCCCTCGGTCTTAACCCTTGTAAACTTACTGCGTTACTAAACTCCTCAAAAGTTTCATATTGGCTTGCTTGTTGCAGTAATAACTCGCGTGTTGAGGCATCACCTGTTTGACCCGTAGCCCAAGAGCCGTGTGAACTTTGATCGTGTTCTTGGTGCTTGACAACCGCTGACCAACCTTTAGCATCATCTGTTAAAGAAAAAGAATGGTCAATTTTGATATTGTCTTGTGAATAGGAACGAGCAAAATTTAACATTGCAGTAGCAATGCCTTGGCGCTGGTATTCAGATTCTACTTGAATTCTATCTATTGTTGCTCCCGCTTCAGGTATCAAATTATTAGGGCGGCTAGATTCAAGGTCAGCAATTTGTTTGACTCCTCCATCAACAAAAATAAAAGCCTTTGTAGTCATGGAGATGTTTCCATCTGCTGTTTTTTCGTTATCGTGAAGCAATTTTATTTTTGTACCGTCTTTAGTTTCATAAATGGCTGTCACGCGATTAGATGCCATACCATCTTCATCAACAGGGTATGACTGATGTTCAATTTGTGTGATTCTTTGTTGAATTTCAATTTCTTTGGCAGAGCGCTCTGAACTATTAGCCCATGACCCGTGGGTGGATTGGTCGTGTTCCTGATGTTTGAAAACTGGGATAAGCCCAGGTGCGAACTTGATTACCTTCATTGTGTGCCTCGATCTGGAGGGATGATCACGAAGGTGCAGCGGCAATTAGGGTGGACTATAGGCTTCTCCAGCCCGATAGAGAACAGACCAATCCAAGGGACAACTTCTCCATTCAAAGGCGCACAAATGTCGCAGGTGCGCTCGTCTGGGGCTGTAATCCACATCTTCATAGTTGCAGGGTCTATGTACCCCGCTTCATCGGCTTGACGATAGCCTTCCATTCGCCCTTCATTCTGGGCTATCTGAATCTCTGTACGAGCGATCATGCGAGCGCGAGCGCCCTTGAGTCTGTCTGCATATCTTGTGGTTGCTTTCTGGGCGCGTTCAATTGCTTGAGCCTCTTTGATACCAGCCTTAATTAAACGGTCTAGTTCTCGAACCTCAAACTTTCGAACGGCATCAGCCCACTTAGGATGGAGACCAATTATGTTTTTAATTCGAACTGCTGTTCGCCTTACATCAATTCCCTCATTAAATGAATCAATAATTATCTTACGGATTGCTTGACGGGTGAGGTCATCAATACTTGTTACCAACTGCCCAGCCCTGCGAGCGGCAAAGGCTAGTGAATTAGGGTTTGTTTTATTGAAAGAAAGACTGAAGGCAACTGGCTCTGGATTAACTCTTGCCCAATTCGGAATCTTTGTAAATTCCATTCCAGCCATTGCGCCAGGGTTAGCAATTTGAACTTGTGTAGGCTTAAATGCTGGCAACGCCAAAACTGGGGCGATCTTTTTTAACCCTTTGATTGCCTCATTTCCACCAATGTCAATGATGCCAAGCAACTCGGCTTCAATCTTAGGAGCATCACCATTGATAGAGATTGCTCGGAGCAAGCGGTCTAAAGTATCTGCATCCAAGCGACCAAGAATCCTCGCCAACTCAGCCACTTTAATTTTGTCCGTTGCGCCACGAATTGCATCGATCAAAACCCGAGCCATCGCCGCTTCTTCAGCGTTGAGAGGATTTATGGAGCCGTCTGAGCCAGAGCCAAACCTAATTGCCATGCTCTACTCCAAATCGCCGTCTAGCGGTTCCTGTCCTTCTGGAATTTCAAGTTCTTCTTCCAGGGATGGCGGTGCATCAAATCCTGGAGCAGCAGCGCCTTCGGCACCAGGCATTGCTGGAGCGCCGTAGGCTTGCTGTGCATCCTGGTCGGCAGGTGGTAGACCAGCCAAATCGCGTAAGTAATCTTCCAACTTAGGGTCTGGCATTAGTACACCAGCGGTTGCCAACTTAGAAATATAGTCTGCGATCTCGGTCAAATCAATATGGCTTACTTCTCCGTAGGTTAAGAATGGGGCGCGTGAGACATCCATTCCATTAAGTTTCATAAGGCGAGGAATTGCATATTGATTGAATACCTCAGCGATATTTTTAGCGATTGAATCAACTGACATTGACCATAAATCCATCTTTGATGAACCTAGAGCGTATGACCCTACGCGGTCAGAGCCAAGAAGAATAAAGTCTGAAAGGATTGACATAGACATACGCTGGTCATAGCGCTGAACAATCTTGTCTGTATCAAATTGGCGTGAGCCACCTGATGATAGAAGAACTAGATCGAACTGCTTATGTCCTGCATCATCGTAAAGTGTTGGGAATACAACACCCTCTTGCTCGTTGCGCTTGATAGATGTAACGATGTTTTGAACTGTTGCAAGGACATTGGCTTGCTCTGCTGTAGCCGCACTTGACAGATACTCGGGTGGTACATAAGCAACTGGCAATCCTGCTAGATCGCGTTCAATACCGACTGCTTCAATTTCTTCGATACGGCGCTTGAAGAACCAAGGGCGATATGCGTTACGAAGGATTGAGCGACCCTCTGGGTTATTTTTAGCCGTAGTTGTACGGAATAGCAAAGCCTTTTCGATAGGGATGATGTGAGTGCCGCCCGATGATGGGTCGGTCTGCTCCATCGCTTGAATTCCACCGCCCTCATCAATCTGCCAGCGGAATAAAGTTTCTTGGGAACGGATAGGCAACTTACGCCATCCAATTTTGTTATCTGTGTGCTTAGAACGCTTAGATGGGTCTTTTGCCTCTGGACCTGTACGGACTTTGTAAACAATTTCATTGTAAGAGAAACCGTAGACGAGCATTGAAAGAATCTGCGAAAGTGTCTGGTCCCAAGAATCAGACATATCATGGATACAAGAATCTATGAAAGCCGCTACTTCTTCATCTTCAGGCTTTATCTCTCCATCTACTGAATTATCTGAATATGGGTCTACGCGCCACTCAAGGCGTGTAATGACTTTCTCAATCGCATAAAGCATTGAACCGATTGTTGGGTCATTGTCTGCCATCTCTCGGTAAACACGGAATCCGCGAAGTCCACGAAGATTAACAAGGAATTCTTCATAGACCGTTCCACCAGAACGGCGTAAACCCGTAGAGCCGAGTTCCTGTAAATCTGGCTTTTCTGCCATTGTTTCCCTCTACTCTTTAGATGCTAGTCCGACAAGAATTTTGATCGCCTGTTCTTCGTTAAACCCTGCGCCCTGCAACTCCAAGAATAATTCATGTGTCTGCACAGCGAAAGCACCGAGAACGGACATGACACCATGGCGATTTAAGCCAGAGTAGTCATCTTCCACCCAATGATTTTAGCATCAAGTGAATTTTGTACTTATTCTCCGTCTAGGACAAATTCCTTGCAATTCAAGCGCAGAGTGGTGATTTCTTTTGCAAAGATACGAGCCATGTCTTTTGTACCCGCTTGAGCGTACATACGATGTTCTGTCTGAACGCCAAGTGAGTCAAATGAACGAAACGAAATCTTAAAAGGCAACTCATGGGTTGTCTCGGTCAATTCAATTTCTACATAATCGCGTACATCAATCTTATGAGATATGAACGGTCTGCCAGATTCGGATACAACAACTTTAGCGCCAGGAATGGTGCTGACGAAGTAATCAGTCCAAGCCACGATTTTCCCCTTTCATAAGGAAATTATTAACCCCTAGCATACTATAAGGTGGTTAAAAAGGGGCAGCCGAATCTGAGCCGAATGGAACGCTCCACGGGTCAGGAGTGCTAGGTGGATTGAATGAATTATCTGTGCGCTGGACAACGCTCGCTGTGGTCACATGGCGCTTGAGATCAATGCCAACATTCCAGGCTGTAACGGCAATCTTTGAGCGCTTAGCCCCTGTTGCCTTATCGTCCCAATTCTCTTGAACTGCCGTACCTACGACAATTACTGACATTCCCTTTTGAACCGATTCGGCTACATTCTCCGCGGTCTTACCCCAACACTTAATATCCCAAAATGTTGTATCGGTATTTTCCCATGAGCCATCGGCTTGCTTAACTGATTTTGATGATACGACTGTGAAGGTTGCGATGGCTTTTCCGTTAGGGATTACTCGCAACTCTGGGTCGGCTACTACATTTCCCGTGATCGTTAATTGAGTCATTTGTCATTTTCCTTTGTTTATAGGTATCGGGATGATATTTAGTTTTATTCTCATGCTTTGTCTTTCTCGGGTAGAGGTTCCTCCCCAGATTCCAACTACTGAGTAATGTAACGCGTAGGTCAGACATTCTTGCTTCCATAGGCATCCATTACACATTGCTTTTACTTTTTTATTCTCCTCTGTGACTTTATTCTGGTCTGGAAAATAAAACTCCGTATCAATCTGTGAGCAAATCGCTCCTTCGAACTGCCAAGGTTTCAACACTAATAAATACTTCTTTCTCCTCATTGACAATCAACGGATGTGGGGAATTAGGAGATAACCTAGCCAATAAATTGCCATTGCGCCATATTTTTCCTGCGGCAATTCCATCATAATTAGAACTCTCAGGCTTTACTAGAGAATCACATTCATTCCAGAATTTACAGTTGCGGCAATACTGCAATCCTGGTTGCGCTAAATCTAATTGGAACTGATCAAAGAGCCACGGGTCTGAATTGCGACACGGGGCGTTATCCAAAAACTCTATTAAACTCATAAATAAATAATAGGGTTAGTTAATCTAATTATCTGTGATTTGACTCTCTTGGCGTGTCGCTAATTCGCCGTATCTTTCAATCAGAAGTTTCTGTAGGAGTTCCAGTCTCTCCTTCTCCGTCATCGTCATCGTCATACAGGTTGTCCTCTCCCCATGTATCTATAGCGTGATGAAGTAATCCTTTTTGTCGCCATTCTGGTTGCTGATCGTCTGCGAAAGTAGTGGTCCAATAACCATCTGCCTTCCCATCTGTCCATTCTGCGACCAGAACCCAGCCAGTACAAATGGCTGGGTCTGGAAATGCAATCCTGGCTATTTCTGCCAGAGCATTATCTATCGCGGAAGGCTTTTTTTGTTCTTCATCCATACGCCAACTCTAGTACCAAAAATTTCGGTGCCAGAAGTTATCGGCATTGCATGGCGTGTCGTAGCGACTTTCGATATAGAGAAATCCTCTTTCGATCTGTCGCTCAACCGTAGTATCTGGGTCAAGTCCTAGAATCTGTGGAATTCCACCTGCATGAAGGCGCTCGCCATTTTGGTAGACGGCTTGTTTATTGTAGGCATCTGGTCGCCAATTTGATTCGCCAGTCCATAGATCAACGAGGCAAGCCCATTGCTGAGGTGTATCCCAGCCGAATTTATCTAGTTGGGTTTTGGCGTATGCCTTAGCCGCCTCTGGTGTTCTTTCAACCAGAACGGGTTTAGGCGGTGCAACTATTACTTCAACTGCCGATGCCGTTGGGTCTTTTGGCATCTGAAGCGGATTAGTTGTAATCAGTAATGCGCTGATTAACGCGATGTGGATAGGTTTTAATTTAACGCTTTCATAGAATCGCATAATCCTCCATTGTTCGGAGCAAACAATTTTCGTTACTGGATGTAACGGTTCCTTGTTGTCAGTATCGGACTGACCTCGCTTTTGAGGTGTAGGTGTTTTGCGAACCTGCATTAAAGGTAGCAGACAAAAGTGAATTTAGTAAACAAGTGGGGTAATAAATAAAAGGCGTTCGGTGGGGGAGCCAACACAATGCGAGCCTATGAGAGAGGTAAGACAGCATCGGGCAATCTACCCCACCGAACTTGGGTACCCGAGAAATAGGGTACACCAATCGGGTATAGAACACCCGCTGGGGAGGAAAGGCGGCTCGCCCAGCGGGTGCTATTCGCCAACCAGTAGCCCAAAAAGAAACTGGTTAGTGAACTCTATTTAGTCTATTCGTGAATCCACATAAGCGTTGATGCCGTAACTTTGGAGAACCTTTACCGCTCCCGCTGCTGCTGCACACGCTCTTTCGTAACTTTGATCACGGCGGATACTTGGTGCGAACTCCCAAGAACTAACAGCGTAACCGCCGTAGTAATGGGCTGAACCAATTCCGCGCTTCTTCAATTCAGCGACAAGTTTTCCTCGCGCTGGCTTGATCACTACTGAAGCGAAACCGCACACTCCACCCTCAATGAAATATGTTGGTTTTGATCCATCAATTTCGTTTCCGAAGAAAGTTGTTGGAGTACCAACAATCATCGGTGTTGGCTGGCAAGCGCGAACTGCCGCTTCTGCCGCTTCAGATGCCTCGACAAGAATGTCGTAAGCCGTTGGTGGCGTAAATACTGTCGTCATTAAATTGCCCCCTTCATAATTGATACAACCTGATCGACTGTAATTTGTCCGTTCTTAATTTGTGCGTACAAAGTACGACCAAAATAACGCTCATTCACATAACGAAATACCTTGTGAAAAGTGTCAAATGTAAAACCTGTGCCGTTATGAACATCTGTCATAAACTGGTCAAGATCAACTTTTGTAGTCATTATTTCGCTCCCTCTTGATTTTTAATTTGTTGCTTTTGGCACTCTCCATAAAGTTTGTGATTTGTTTGACGATTTATCACATAGGTCCCACAGTCTTTGCAGATTCCTGCGTATCTTTCCATTTTGTACCCTCTCTCTTGGTGACAGCAAAAGTATACCCTACTGGGGTTTAATAATCAAATCCAAACGAGCCGCCACCCGAGCGTGTCGCTTATCGGCTTCCTCGGATAGAAGGCGCTCGCGCTCGCTCGCGCGTATACGGCGTAGGGAGGCTTCAGAGACCTTTTGAGGCTTTTTGAACTTAGCCCATGATGGAATTAACATCAGAACCACCTTTCGCTCTCTATTGACCCCACAATGCCGTAAACGGTCAGGATGAGGAGGAATACCCCCAGAGCATCCAGCCATTCTGAGACCTTATGACCGCGCTCTGTAACGCGACCACCATTTTTGGATAGGTACTTAGCCAACATTTTTTCTCTCCTTTACTGGTCGAATTAACCCGACTGCAACGAGTGAGGCATCTTCCTCGCATTGAAAGCAATAAGGCTTTCCTTGAACGAATGTAATTCTGAACTCTGACCCGCAGGTATAGCATTTCATTTTTTCACCTCGCATATCACTTCAGATTCACCGCGACCCGTAAAGACCGCAATGATCTCTGACTTTGGAATATCTCTCTCTAAGATAATTCCTTCTCTGCCAAATCTGTTGGCAAAGAATTCTGCCTTGCCTTTGTCTAGTGTCCATGAAAGTCCATCTTCATTGAGACCCTTTACACATCCACGGTAAATAGTAACCATCTCTGGTAGGGAATTCAACAATTCAATCTCAGATTCATCCATTAAATAATGGCGGTCATAACGATTGGCTGAAAGCAATTCTTTCCATTGCTCAAGATTTTGCCATTGATTCTCTGTATCTGTCCAGATTCCAGAAAGGATCGACCAGTATTTTGTATCTGGTAAATCTTTTGCAATCGAGATAAACGCTTGAAGTCGGTACGGGCGCTCATGCAGATAGATAAACTGATTGAACTTCTTTTCAGCGATTGCTTTTTCTAAATCCTTTTTCTTCTGGAGATAATAAGCGTTGGCGCTGCCGTTGGAAAACAATGGAACTTGGTAAACCAGCGGATGACGAAGTTGAGGACCGATTGCCCCATCTAATTCAAGGTAGGGAACGAGGTCAGGGTGAAGCGGCTCATTGGTCTCTGCCAATAAGCGCTGTGCGAGCCTTAAAGTTTCTTCTATCTGAGTCATTAGTAGCCTCTCTTTCCGAACTTCTTGATGAGGATTGCTTCTTGCTCCTCATAAGTGATGCCGTGCTTTTCTGCCAAGTTGAAGCAAATCAACTGAGCAATCTCTCCAGCGAAAGCCCTGCGGCTCTTTTGTTCCTGGATGCTTTCCTCTGTGTGTGGCTTGCCATCGTAATACTCTGTAACGATTTCGCGCTGAGAATCTGCGTACTGGCTGTACCACTCTGTAACTGCTGAACGCTCTGTCTTGATTTCTCTGGTCCACTTGCCCTCTTTGTAAATCAAAGACTTGCCTGATGCTGTTGGAGCGTTAGCCTTTTCTTTAGCGATTCGTGCAGCCTTCTTTGCTTCGCGCTCTGCTTTTGCTTGAGCCTTAGCGATCTTATCGGCTGTGACAATTCGTGATGGGCGGTTCAAAGATTCTGCTGGAGCAGACGGATAACAAATTGTGCAAGCATCCTTACCAGCATCATCAACGATTGTTGCTTCATCATCATTGCTGTACTGAATCAACCATTGGTAACGAGTGGTTGGAAAACAGGTGTTGCAATCCATTGAACTGTGAACATGACCATTGCTTGCAAGGACCAAGAAGGCGCGTGTCCAAGGGTCTTGCTCATAAATCTCATTGAGGTTAAGAATCTGGCAACCTACTTCAAAAATCTTTTTTCTTGCAGACTCAATCTTGCCTTCTTGCTTGGCAATTTCTTCAATGCGGGTTGGGTAATGCTTTTCGTAGAACTCTTTTGTGTCAATTGCACTTTCTAAATCGGACAATAAATTGAAACGCTTGTTGTGCAATTCAGATAGTTCTGTATCGATCTTGACTGCGAACTCTTTGGTGACCATTTTTATCCTCTCTCTTGAATAACTCCAGTTTACACTAGGGGGGTTAGATATGCAACCTCATTCCATTACCCGATCATCGGCGTGTCTGGGCTTATTTCAGCCCGAGCCTGGAACCTCGATTTGATTACCTAACCCCCATAGTGTATAATCGGATATGAGAGGGGGCAGATATGAGAATCGTCATCTGTTCTGAATGTGGCAAGAAATGGCAACTCCGTGGCGGAATGGCTTTTGAAAGCCTTTGGCGACACATCAAGAGAGAACACCAACCAGCCGCGCAAGCGGCGTAAGAAAGGAAACTCAATTGGAGAGAGATAACCAAAAGAGCCGTGTCTACCGAGCCGAAAGGCAAACGGAGATTTTTGTGGCTAAGAATAAACTCGAACCTCTGACAATTAAAGAGTGTCAGAAATTCGTCAATAAAGTTTTAGCCCGTAAAGCCATCACCAAGGTTTACGGAAAGCGCATGATCACGGTTGAGGCAGGTCGTGGAGGTGCTAGAGCATTTCACGATTGGAGAGGTCGGGTTATTAGTGCAGGGGTCTGGGCTAGACAGCCAGCGGTCTTGCTGCACGAAATTGCTCATCACCTAGCGCCATACCATGCAGTTCACGGACCAGAGTTTGCGACAATCTTGGCAAATCTCTATCGCCAGATACTAGGCAAAGATGCAGAAGAAAAACTTCTTGCCTCATTTGCTCTAAACGGTGTTCAGGTCTGCGGAGCAAACAAGAAGCCGAGAAAGGCAAGATGCCCGAAATCTCAAAAGGCTTGGTATGACGAAAAGAAGGTCGCTTAGGGCTTCTTCTTATCTACCTTACTAAAAGCATCGTTGATTTCTGTGGTGGTTAGTTTTCCATCATCGAGAAATGATCGAGCCAGAGATTCGACCACGGTGGCAACTCCGAGCAAGCCAGCCATGAGTGCGGCGGTCAATGGTTCAAGCCCAAAGAGGGAGCCAGCGCCGATGACTGATAAACCAGATGCGGCGAATACTGAAAGAATCCGCATCAAGACATTGTTTATATTTTTCATTCTTCATCCTTATTTCTGCGTAATGGGTAAGTCAAAATCCAAACGCCAAAAGTGATCAGGATTGCATAACCCACGATATTTTTGGCAACGCCATCAACAAGAATCCAGGCAACAAACATTCCTAGCATTGTCCATATTTGTCCGATGATGTCATTCAAGAAGTTTTTCAATTTGGTCTCCTATATCCGATGCCACCAACTGCGGTGGCGATTGTGGTTGTTGCGATATTGCCAACGATTGTCGCGGCAATAACTGTTTTACTTGCTTCTTCGCGTTCTTCTGGAGACATATCTGCTCCAAGGTTTCCGATAGCAAAGAGCAATTGTGCGGGGCTTTCAAAAATTGCTGAAAGTATTTCTGTTGGCGAAATGAGAAGTTCTAAAGCAACAGCGACCTCGGCTGTAATAACAACCTCATTGCCATTTTCATCCTGGCGAACTTCAACAGGTTGCTCGGGTGGCAAATCTTCTAAAGTGATTCCAGCCTCAGCGATAGATTCAACTGTTACGGCTTCACCGTTTGCTGATTCAATAAGTACATCTGCCACAAATTCTTTTTCAGCGGAAGTAAACTTTCCATCAGATGCAAGAGTCTCTGAAAGATTATTAACCTCGGACTGAGTAATCTTTCCGTCAGCATTAAGGACGGAAACAATAAGGTCTTTCTCGGCTGTGTTGAGAGATGATCCGCCTTCACTCAAAGTTCCGATGAGGGCTGTCGCTTCGGCTTCGGTCACTTTGCCATCTTCCATCAATGAATCAACTACCGCCTCAGCATCAGCGGGTGTAATCTTTCCATCCGCTAAAGCATCATCAATAACTTCGGAGGTTTCTAATGGTTCAGGAGACGGTTCTTCTATTGGCTCTGTTGGCTTTACTGGCTCTGGTTCTGGCACGGGCGTTGGTTCTGGCGTTTCAACTGGCTCGGGTTGAGGCTCGGGTTCTGGTTCTTGAGAAGGAACTGGCTCAGGCTCGCTCGGCAATGGTTCTGGCTCAGGCTCGGGAATGGGAGTTTCATCGGGAATCGGGAAAGGTTCGGGAGATTGAGTAGGCTCTGGTTCGAGGGCAGGGGGAATTGATGGCAAAGGTGTGGGTTCAGGTATGGACGGCACGGGTTCCAGGCTCGGTTGAGGTTGAGGAATCGGACTTACAACAGGTTCAGGGGTTGGAGTCGGTGTCAAAGTTGATTCCGATGTTGGTGAAGGTGTCGGAACACTCGGGATGGGAGACGGTTCCAAACTGGGGGAAACAGTTGGTGTCGGCTGAGGAGATGGTTGAGGTTCTACCGCCGTTGGAGAATCCCCAAAGCCAAGACTGATCGCTAAAAATTTATATGTTCCACCGCAAGGGTCACCGAATACATCATTAAGCGCCATGATCGTTGCAATGGCTCTCCCTAAAAATACTTCAGCAACCCTTTCGGCTGAACTCGGCTCGTGACATTCACCAATTGAATATCCATTGGGCGTTCCATAACTTGCAAATAAAACCGAGGTAAAAATCTTTCCAATAGGTGCAGAAAGAGTTAGACCCTCTCCCTCGCTTGCACTACCATTCACAGTATTAACTTGAGGAGAAGGAGAAGGCGATGGAGTTTCTATTGGTGTCGGAGATGATGGGCTTGGCGTTGGTGTCGGTTCTGGGTTGGTGGTGGGCGATAAAGAAGGTTCAGGACTTGCGCTTTGAGAAGAAGTCGGAGAAGGCGTACTGGATGGAGAAGGTTCAGGACTTGGAGAAAGAGTTACGGTTGGAGAAGGCGAAGGCGAAGGCTCGGGAGATTGTGTCGGAGTAGGCGCTGTTGAAATTGTTGCTTGATTAGACCAACCAGAATAAATACGCAGGGTGTCGTTATCTGCCCTAATTTGAAAAGTGTAAGTGTCGCTGGGCAACATAGATTTTGAGATCGTAATAAAGGTGTTTAGTGATTGCGCTCCGCCGACATTGCCTGTTGCTATGCCGTATCCATTGCCGCAACTGGGGCAAGTCCACATAATCGCGTAGCGCTCAACCGCTGTCGATGTATCAGAAGGGGCTACCCAATCGAGCCTGATGCTGTTGCCAATATCCGCGATAACCAGACCTGACGGGGCAGAAGCCGATCCATTAGCCGAGGCGGAGTCGCTGGGCAGAAATACCCACCAAAAGACCAATCCACACACGGCAAGAATACGGATAAAGCGCATTTGACCCCCAAAGTCGGGGTCACTAGGACACGATATGTAGCCTAATTGTACCAATGGAATAATCCGTGCTAAACTGGGGTTGTAAATAAACGAGAGAGAGGAATCAAAATGGGGTTAAATCAAGCACCAAAGTTTTTATTCAAATGTACGGACTGCGATTATCACGCTACGGTCAAAGGGCTGTGGGCAGTAATTACTCGTTATCCCGACCAAAGTGTTTATTCGTTTCTTTGTGTCACTTGTGATGCAAACAAGGAAGAAAAGGTGGTTGCATAATGACTCAAGAATCAATTTCATGGTCAGAGTTGGCAGAATTGACTCATGCCACACAGGTCGAGAAGTTTAATTTTTGCACCTGTGAAGATAACGAGGGCAACGAGAATCCGTTCACGGATTGCCCAACTGAAAAACCTTATGATCGCGTAGGAGCCATCATCGCTTTCGAAAGTGGCGAACTTGATTATGACGGCACTATCACATTGTTTCAAAATCTCGTAGACACAGGGCTTGCATGGCAACTCCAGGGTCATTACGGGCGCACCGCTGCAAGTCTCATTGAAGAAGGTCTAATTACTAAAAAGGAGAACAAGTGAAAATTCTTATGCTCACACCAGGTACAGAAAAGTCATCTTATGGAGACCGTTATTGCGTAACGGTAGATTTTAATGATTCCCGCATCAAGGGAACTCTAACCATTGGAGCAATGGCTTCACCTACACACATTCGCTACCAGGGAACCGTAATTATCAATGGCGTTCCATATACAGCAAGTAATAACTGCGCTGTAGATGAGCCAAAGGTTGCACATTACGCACTTTCAAAGAGCGAAACTTGGTCAGATTACGCCAGCACCAGCGCTATTGAGACATTCCGAAAGGCTCTTGTTGAAATTATCGCTGAGGTTCTTAAAGATCAGGATTTTGTGAAAGAGCAGATTGCAACAGAATCGCAATACATTGGGTTCGACATTGAGCGCCTACAATCAAATCGTATTGCTCTTACTGCCCAGATTGCAGAACTGGATGAGGAGATCGCTCAAAAGAAGGCTAAGCAATGGACAAATAAAGCCTTGTTAGGAGGAAGCAATGGGTCTAACTCCCTCACAGCAATTGGATAAGCAGAAAGATTCTGCTCGGCGCATGAATCAATCTCCATGCCAATGTCTTGTTTATCATCCAACCCCAGGTACAGAAGATTTTGAATACCTGCACAAAGAATGGATGGGCAACGGCTCTGTCTCAAAGAGTCAGCGCGAGTATCGAAACACTCTCCTGGCTCAACTGATAGCCAATTGTCCATATCAACAAAAATAGTGTAAACTGGGGTTAATAATAGAGAGGATGGGAAATGGATATTGCAGCGGTAGAAACTAAAGAAGATTTACAAGCGTGGATTATTCAATTCATGCCTGATGCCAAAGTCGAACTCTCATCCGAGGGTGTCGTCATTAAAACTGGTATGGATGTCGCCATGGGCGGGTATCTTTATCCAGTCAAGGAGAGAGAAGATGCCTAACATGGAAGATGCAATTATTGTTCATTCGCCAGAGTATGCGAATTGGGTTTTTAACCCTAAGCACCCTACCCAGGGTCGCCGATTTCAACTCGGGCGGAATCAGGTAATCCTCCAGGGGCAAGACCGTCATCTCAACATTGACGAAATTGCTCCAGAGGCACCACACACCGATGACCTATTGCTGTGCCACGATCCAATTTATGTCCACAATGTAACCGTCAAAGGTTTATCAAATGAATGGGATGGCGCTCGCCATGACTTAGGCGACCTTGCAAAGTTATTTGTAGGCGGAACTCTTACTGCCCTTGATGCGCTACTTGAAGAAAAGACAAAGTTAGCAATTCACCTTCCAGGGGCTAAACACCATGCGATGCGCGATTACTCAAGCGGTTTCTGCGTATTCGCTGATTTTGCTATCGCTGCTACCAAGGCAACTCAATTAGGTAAGCGTGTTGCTATCTTTGATTGCGATGCTCACCACGGTGACGGTACTGAGGCGCTCACAAAATCTAATCCGAATATCTTGACATTTTCTGTACACCAGTATGGAATCTTTCCAGGTACGGGGCTGGTCTCGGACTGGGAGCGAAAGGCTTTGAACTTTCCTCTCGCCGCTGGCACCGATGATGAAGGCTTGACCGATGCCGTTCAATCCTTCCTGGATGTCTGCTTTGACTTTGAGCCAGACTTGATCTTTGTCGCCTGTGGCGCAGATGCACTAGCCGATGACCCGCTTTCGGGATTGAATTACACCGTAGGTGGTTATGAACTCGCTATGCGTAGCATCCGAATGGCTTACCCAGACACGCCTATCCTTTTTGGGGGCGCTGGAGGCTATCTGCCAGACGACCAGACTCCTGACCTATGGGGCAAGGCATCCTTGGCGCTGGTGACTTCAAGGGGCTGACGGTACGATTGCGCCATGACGACAATCGTTGCAATCCAGCAAAAAGACAAAGTTATTTTCGGGGCGGACTCGCAGACAACTTCATCCGATGGTCGCAAATCTAATCATCCCAAAATGGTCAAGATAACCGAGCGAGGCGATTTTCTAATCGCTGGCTCTGGTGAATGTGCGCCATGCGATATTGCTCAGCACATCTGGATTCCACCTAAGCCAACTGCTACCGACCTCAAAGATGTTTACCACTTTATGATTTCTAAGGTTGTGCCATCGCTCAAGGCTTGCTTCAAAGATCAAGAATACAAATGGAATGAATCCGATGATGGAGAAACTAAATTCGCATTTCTGCTCGCTATCGGCGGTGAGGTCTTTGAACTCGCTGAAGATATGAGCATTTCCCTGGATTCAAAAGGTTTCTACGGCATAGGCTCTGGTTCTAATTACGCAATCGGCGCATTAGCCGCTGGTGCTGAAATCGAAATTGCTTTGGCTATCGCCGCAGAAAATGATGCCTACACATCGGGTCCGTTTATTTACAAAACCCAGAATAAAAAAGTCGTGGCTAAGTGAGGGAATCGCGGCGGCGCTTATTAGCGCAGTCGTAACATATCTTTTCTACTAGGTCGATAACTCCTAATATAAATGCAGCGATACCTGAATAGACAAGATTTTCGGTAGTTTCACAATCAACACATTTCATCATCGTACCTTTCTAAAACCTATGTAAGACCAACATGTTTTCAACTTCTTCATTCTCCACCTCAACAGAAAACGATATTTGTTTAACATCGAACTGCCTTGCGTGGTGAACGCAGAAATATAGATCGCCTGACAAGAAACTCGCTCGGACTTTTGCTTGCGCCCCACACCTATCGCATCTATCTAGGGGCGAAAGAGGCTCTCTCATTTATTTCTTCTTGCGCTGATCTGTAATAGGACCGCCAACAATCCAGGCTCGGCATGTGCGAGCGCTGGCACATTTGAAATCGAAGGCTTCGCAATATCCTAACTCACCAGCCTCGGTGACATCCCAGGCATTTTGATCGCTGTCGCCTTGAGCCAATCCGCCCTTGATGCACTCAAGCATTGCGGCTGTTTGGATGAAAGCGGCGCAATTTCCACAGCGCTGTTTCTTAGCCTCGGCAGGGGTGACATCCCACTCCTTAGCCGTCTCAGCCCAGAAATCCTCATTAGGCTCTGAAGGGTTGAGCGGACCATAGTTTGCCTTCTCTATGGCGCTCTCGCGGTTTTTAAGGTTGGCTCCTACATCCTGGGTCGCTGTTGGGCATGAAGCCTTCAAGAGTGTGACGAACGCTGGCGTAAGAGACATAGCCCAAGGGTATCAGCCGAACATTTGTTCGAATTGTGTGGCACAAAATTCTTTGTGTTTCGGGAAGATTTTTAACCCCAGTAGTGTTATACTTGGTGTAAGAGGTAAGAATCGAAAGGGAGGAAAGCAAGTGAGCCAGAAATATAAAGATTTTGAGTGGAAAACTCAAATATCCGCTGATGAGGGAACTGTTGATAACTACCTTTTTAGAGGCGATGTGAAGCCTGTATCGCCATCTATAAGCGATCTTGAGACAGCGCTCGAATGGGTTGCCCTTTACGATGCTGGCGATGATGTCGAACTCGCTCAAAGCCTTGCAAATGTCGTTGCTTTCCTATCATTTGCCGCTGACAGCAAGCAACAGCGTTTCGTTCTTGCCGAGGCAAAGCGCCGATACGCAAAAGAAAAGGGTGTGAAAGTTTCCGATGTTAGGGTAAAGAAGTAGGATTTCTAACTAGGGTATGATATTCTTACCCTGTAATACCGAGAGAGAGGAAATACAAATGTCATCAGTAATCGAAAAGGTCAAGGTTCAGCCAAAGGTCGGCGACATCTTGTACTCATCATGGGGCTACGATCAGACCAACATTGAGTTTTTTAAGGTAGTCAAGGTCAGCGAGTTTTCTGTCTGGATTCAAGAAGTCGGCTCAAAAATCGTTGAGGTAACTGGCTGGGCGCACGAAAAGGTTGTGCCATCTGATTCTTCAGATTATCAGGTTCGTAACTGGGATGTGCCAGGCGAATACATTACAAAGACTTACCCAATCCAGCGCAAGAAGATTCAGTATTTCACTTGGAAGGATGAGGAAGGTTACTATGTAACTTTGAACTCTTTCTCCCACGCGCAGTTATGGGATGGCAAGCCAAAAGAAGCAAGTCACACACACTAAGGAGAGGAAATAAAATGGCTCTAACATTTGAAATTGAATACTTCCGTTGGATTTGTAATTGCGGCAAGCGCGGTAATTTCTTGGTTTTCGGTAAGGCTTGCAAGGCATCCGATAGACACATCCAGGAACATGAAAGAAAACTTGAGTGGAACTTTTCGACAGATTTGCAAAAGGAGAGTGCATAAATGGGATACACACATTATTGGACAATCAAGGACGAACTCACCCGAGAGCAATTCATCACCTGGGCTGAGGGCGTGAAGATCATTGTTGAAACTGCGATTGAGGCGGGAATCCCGCTAGGTAACGGAATCGGCGAGGATGCTCCAGAACTTTCAGACAATGTTGTTGCCTTCAATGGCGCAGGAAATCTCGGTGTCGAGACATTCGGAATCACCATTGACGATGAGGGCTTTGACTTTTGCAAGACTGGTCGCGCACCTTACGATGCAGCGGTAACTGCCAGCCTCATCCACGCCAAGAAAATCTTTGGTAATGCCATTGAAATCAAATCAGATGGCAACTGGGATGACTGGGAAAGTGGGCGGTTGCTCTATGAAACCGTCTTTGACATCCAGCCAGAATCGGTCCTTGCATGAGCGAACTAAAAAATCGTGGAATTCAGCGCCGTAAGGCATGGATCAAGGCTTGGTCGGAAGGTCTTGCTTGTTGCTACTACTGCGATAAGGAATATACCGATTCTGAGGTGATTGTGGTCAATGAGGAAGAATCATGCCCACATTGCAAAAACCCAGAACGGAAAACTTATTACTTTTGCAAAGAACACGGTTGTCGTGATGACGACTGCAAGCGCTAGACCGTCCACGGATTCGACTGGGTGAAAGATAAAGGCGAAATCGGTGCGTGTACGGTTTTATTTTCATAAAGCGCTAAAAGGATTGCCTCAGCACGGTCTGGAGAGTGAACTCCTCGTTTCTTCATGTCAGCCTTAGATTCAATCTGGATGCGACCTGAAGAATCGGATTTGAATGTAGGTCCAGCCAACTGAGCCAGGACGGGTCTATCCACATCTAGGCGAATTTCTTGCTTCTCATCTTTAGGTTGCAGCATTGCGCGGGTATTCCACCACATCTCGGCGCGTTGATTCTTGAACTTGGCTTGATCTTTAGGTCTCTCTGCAACATTGACACCAATCACGATTGCCCGTAACCCTCGCTCTTTGACCCAGCGGTCTAGTAAGGAGACAACACCCCAGCCCACGCCAATCGTGTCAATCTTGACTCGTACCATATCTGGTACGCCTCTGGTTTTATGTTCGGCAACTGCTTTCTCAATCTCGCCGATAACCACACCAGCGACATCCACGGCGTTCGCATTAGCCTTGCCAGATGAGCGATGAACCAATGAGACTTTGTATCCGTCTGCCTTTGCGATTACGAATTCATCTCCGCCATCGGATGCAATATCCACTCCGAGGCGAATGGTCGCTGATTCAAGATAATCTTCGTTATTGGTAGCCAACTCTGCCCAATGGTAGGGAATAACCTTTCCTGTTCCCGTTTGTGGGAATCGGGCATTAACACGGGCTTCAACGAATGGAGAATCCTCTCCGAATTCGCTGATTACATCATCCACCCAACTCTGGTCTACTAGGTGCGTAGCAACCGTGTGAGCCTCTATATGGGCTGGACAACTGCGACATTGACCAGTTTCCTCACCCGTGAAGTTAGGGGTGTCATACGCCCCGATAGGGATGGATTCGTAGATAGGAGAATTGCAGATACGCTCGAACCATGTTTGTTCTTGATCTGTAGGCGGGTTACCTAATACGAGGAGCCGCGTGTGTCCACCCGTCATCAGGGCTTCAAGGGCTGAGCCAATCTTGTCCGATAAACCTCCAGCCTCATCCACTACTACGAGAAGGTGCGGCGCGTGGATACCTTGAACTGCGGCTTCATTGTTATCGGCTGGACGAAAACCGTAGGCAACTACCGTGTCATCCATTTTCCATTCAGTCGTGAGGATTTCTCCTGGCAGATTGTGAGCCATGTGAACTCGGCGAATCTGCGCCCACATGATGTTTCGCACCTGCTTAAAAGTTGTCGCTGTGGTGATAGCGATAGCGGTACCAGGCGGGTGAACTGCGATCCACCAAGCAACGGCTCTAGCGGCTAGGTGAGATTTACCTGGAGCGTGGCAAGCGGGTACTGTGGTTCTCTTATTGTCTCGGATAGATTCCAGAATCTCGCGCTGTTTGGACCAGAGTGTTTCACCCAATCCTTCTTCAACAAAACCAACTGGGTCATTCTCGAATCTAGCCCAAGGGTTAGTGATCTCAGCATCCAGGATGACCGATAGCGCGTACTTTTCATCATCATTAAGCGATAAGTAAATCTTTGCGCGTTCTTCAGGCGTGGCATTGAGAACAAGGTCTACGAGCCGATCACCCATGGTTTACTTCTTTCGTATCGCTAAGACTTTGGCAATCTTCATTTCTAACTCGCCTACTTCAACCTGTATCTTAATCGGTTCACCATTGGTTCCACCAATTTCGACTCTATCAGTCTTTCCGAACTCCTCTGGCATCTGGCGTTCTAACCACCATGCAGCCGCTCTCCAGTCACCATCGTTACCGCTCTTTGCTATTACTGCGACCTTTTTAGTGATCGCTTCGGCTTTCGCCCGTTCAACGCACTCAAGAAATTGAAGAAATATAACCTCAGATGGATTGTTTTTTGCCCCTTTGACCAACTTCAATCTCTCGCGCTCTGCCATCCCACGATTTATCCATGAGTAAAAAGTCTGCTCGGAAACCCCTGCCGAGGCAACTGCTACTCGAACAGGTGTTCCAATTCTGATGTAATCTAAAAGTGTCTGCTCAAGATCAGGTTTAAGCAGCGCTGTCTTACGCCCAGCCGTTTTTACTGGCTTGGTTGGCTCTTTCTTTGCGACTGCGCTCATAGAATTATTCTACCCCTCTTAACAATTAGAGCAATAGTTAAATGCCCGAATGTTATCAACACCTGTTTCAAACTCTTTACCACAATGACAGCAATTAACAGTCTTTATTTTGGACTTGCTTTTTGATTTAATTATCTCAAACCCTAGTAGTTTCATTTAATTCTCTTTAATAACTTGTAGGCTGGCGAAGGTCTCCTGACCTTGCTTCTTTTTTAGGTGCGGGATGTTATTGACCACGATGCCGATTTTATTTGTAGGTAGCGTGGCGGCTAAAAGGTCGGAACTGCCTTGGTCTGAATATCCCGCTTCTTCAAGTGATTCCATGGATGGAAAGACATCTGCATGACGGTCATTCTCTTTGTCTACCAAGTGGTCTTGAGTACCGCCCATCGAGAAGATGATCACAAAGTTTGATGGCAACTCATGGCGCTTGACCATGGCAACCTCTTTTGTGTAAGCGTAGAAAAATACATGGGGATTCTCTTTAGCAATATCCATCCACAGTAAGAAATACGCTTCAGAATAGAAATCACCCGCATCGTGAATTCTTACCGATTTACCGCCTTGGTAACGCTTTGCTTTCAACTCATCGCTCACCCTAGTTTTCCATTCCTCGGGATTATCTAAGGTCAATTCAAGATTGCGAACATGAGCCGCTTTTACATTTGAAAAGTTATAGGTGCCTGATCGTGCATAACATAAATTGGCACAGACTCCCGCGTTTGGGCAGGTCAGAAAATTCTTGCCGTTGGATAGTTTTGCCGCGAGTGCTGGTATTGACCAGGTGAAGATTCCGTCCGCCTTGAGTTCCCTGTTGCCATTGGTCAATAAATACTTGACTGTCATTCTCTCTCCTCTATTGTGCAAGCCTCTAACGGTATGCCAAGCAACTCAGCAATGTCAGACCAACCGTATATTGTGTTTGCCCATGTGTTCAAATCTTCGGTGTGAACTCGCATCGAGTGATTGCCAACCCTGATATTGCTGCGACCTATCGGGCTATGCCCAGGCTTGGTCTTTCCCCCTGCGAGAATCTCAGCAACCTCATCCCGTGAGAATCCTGTTCCCGCTGCATTTGTACTCATCAGTAACTTATTGAGGTCACCTGAATCGTAGGTGGCAAGGTCTGAGGTGCGGTTATCCACGATCAGAATTTTTATTTCTTCAATGTCATCCACCTCAATCCAATGGACGGCTATCTTCTCCCAGCCTAATTGAACTGCTGCCTGGAATGTGTGGTTTCCCGATACGCAATGCTTCGTAGGGCGATTGACCACAATTGGTCGGTATTGCCCCATGGTTGAAAGGGACTCAATAATTGCCCCAATGTCGCCTTCTCGCGGATTTAGCGGGTGTGTCTGAATTTCATTTACCGATACGGTTTCAACATCCTCGGGTGAACTCTCTGAGCGCTCCTCAATCCGTTCTGGTTTTTCCATGATGCGCTCTGGAAATCCGAGGCGCTGTTTGATCCCAGCGTTTGCTTTGCTCTTAGTCTTTCCGAACTCATCGTAAAGTTGTTCTTTCCACGCATCGTAGGCTTCTTGCTCAATGCTAAATTTCCATGCGGCGATCTTTACCTCTGGGTCATCCTTGAGAGTGCTACCGCCTATGGACTCTTTTTGCTCTCCAGAGATAAGGCGATCTAAAGTCTCAACCTCAGATTGAGTAAAACCTGTGCCATCCAACTCAGGGAGGGCTTGCAATAGGCTTTTGAGAAGTGGCTCGTTATATCCAGCAAGGTCAGTTAAACGGTTATCTGCTAAAACAATTTTCTTTGCTGTGTCATCATCTACATCAACGAGAACTGCTTTTATCTTTTTCCAACCAAGTTTCTTAGCCGCTTTAAGTGTGTGATTACCTGCGAGAACATGTTTGGTACTCGCTTGGACCACGATAGGGCGATATTGACCATGAGCAGTAAGCGATAGCGCAATGGCATCTATGTCTCCTCGTCTGGGATTAGTTGGGTAAACAGTAAGTGAACTGATTGCCACACTTTGAATGTTTCCAGTCTGGATATTGGCTTTCACTAATCCCTCGAACTCTTAGGTAAAGGTTTATACCGCTGGCTTGGCTGGACGACCACGGCGGCGAATCACTTTTCCATCCTCATCGTACTCAGGGGTGCGGTCAATATCGTGGCGGATGATTTTGTAAATCAACTGCTCGGATACTCCCATAGCCTTTGCAATCTCTTTGTAGGTAATTCGCTGCTTACGAAGGCGGAGAATCAACTGCTTACGGCGCTTACCAAGATCAGAAATCTGATTTTGGTGTTCACGCATGGCATCAGTAATCATGCGGACTTCTTGAAGCCCACGACCATCTAATTCTTCAGCCGTCTGTGTGTCGCTCATTTTGTCTCTCCTTCGAAAATTTGTGTCCAGTCAATATCGTCATCTTTTTTGTTAAATAACTTCTTATGTTTTTCTATTGCTTCCATCTCTGCGGTCATTCTCGCTTTTTGATAAGCGAGGGCGTAGACGATGAAGATAGGTGCGAATAATATAAGAGTAGTAAATAATCCTACTACAGTCAAAATTAAGTTCCAGTTCATCTTTTCCCCTCTTTCCTTGCCCCTCGTATGTAAAGCACTAATGAATTTCTGTCGTTTTGTGGTGTTAAAAAAATCAGGGATTTCATGTACTTGGGTGAGTCATCTGGCAAAACACCCGCATCCACGATTCCGTCTATCGCCGCTTTTACTGCTGGGTTACAGGCTCCGACATCCTGTAAGCGACCCCCTTTTTGGTGGGGTTCAACTGTGACTGAAATCCATTCCATCTCTGGAATCTTCTCTGATTTTGCCAAGACATGAAATGCCGAGCGCCAGGTCTTGACCAACTCAGCCCTTTGCCACCTGTTGCCAGCCCGTTCACCGTTGGTTGTCCAAGGGCGCTGAGCCAACTCAAGTCTGTAGACAAGTTGTTCGTGATCATCAATCCTGCACAGGCAATCCATGGCTTAAAGATAAGGGTCGCTTGAACTCCTGTCGAATTCCCATTTTTCCCCATCGTTGAAGATTTTCCACGCTTTGCCGTTGTCGTCAATGAATGGAATCTCCTCGGCGGACTCAACCTTGGTCAGCAAGAATCCTCGCGCCCTCGCCTTGTCTCGATAAGACTCCACCCAGCCATGACATCCAGTAATCCCAGAGCCGCAAAGAAGAATCAAGTTCGCGGCAAGATGTAATTGCTTATTACGGGAGCCTCCCATGCGGCGAGGGACTCGATGATGAACTGACCATCCGAAGGTGTCGCCCAAGCCGCCACACTTTTCGCATCGATAGTTTGCTCTATAGAAAACCAAGAAGCGCACTTCTTCGCCAACTTTTAATTTAGGTTTTGCCATTGAAGTCTCGCGTTCGATAGAGATTCTGTGCAACCAACGCAGATAAATTCGCTCGTTTGTAACGCCGTGATCGTAGCCAATCGGCATATCGGAATATCCTCATAAGTCAGGTGCCACCTCTCCTGTATTTTTTTCCATATCAGCATCGGGATTACCTTTCGAAAATACTGCTCGTATTTGATTTATGTAGAAATTTACCTGTTCTGGCGTTGCCGCTTTCTTTTTACATTCTGCCATCTCCAACATGTACGCCTCAGTTTTCTTTGCCTCTCTCTCGCGCTCTAAATCTCTGAGCCACGCTTTGTTAATGTAGACAGGGGCGATCACTTTATCGTCATTGCTGTAATGCACAGAAACAAAACGCTTGGCGAACTCAAAAGCAATATCGCTGTAGAGCGCTTCATTCCATGCCAAAATCTTTCCCTCATCGGCTTGAAGCCGCGTATCAAAAAGACAGGCGTAAGCAAAAAGTTGTGCCACCTCAGAACGGTTCATTTTCTAATGCCCTTCCTTCTTCGACTTCCTGACTAAACCTTTCGGCAATCTGTAGCGCTCGCATCACCGATGTCTCGGTACGGGTGATCGTGCTACCGCGCTTTGGTAAGGCTTCATCAGTCCATCGCTCCTGATTTAACCAAGTCGAGGCGTGAGCGGTGAACTCATCCTGTCGGTTAGGGTCCGAGGCGAATCTCTTTGCTCCTTCAATAATGGCATCAACTGAAGTCTTTTTACAGGCTTTGAGAAATGCTGTCCTTGCTGCGCCTTTGGCTTCTTTCCTTGGATAGATAGCCCAGAATAAATTGAACTCAGAATCCGAAGGATTCGCTATCTTTATATCTTTTATGGGTATGGGTATGGGTATGGGATGGGTATGGGGCGGTTGAACTTCGCCCTCTGTTACGGTATCTGTTCGCCGTAACCCTCTGGACTTAGCCATTCGCTCAGCGGCTAATTTACGCTCAGTTTCTACTCTTTCCTTGGTAAATTGATACTCGGAGTAGGACAGAATGACGACTTTATCTGCCACGATTTCCCACAGGTTCGCATCAACTAAAGCAGAGATTCGAGACGACTTGGAGCGAGATTGGATGAAAGTTCGAACGATGTTCAAGGGGATTACGCCGTCAGTTAGATAGCGGCTCGAATAACAAAGAGCCGTCATATACAACCTGAACTCATCATCCTTCAATCCTTTTATCTTTGGATGATCAGGAAACGAATCATCAATTTTTACCCAAGTCATTCTCTCTCCTCAAGATTTAGAAGTGATGCCCACAATTCGGACATGATTTCTTTTGTTGGCGTAATTCTATTTTTCGATTATCTATGAACTGGGGTAACACATAGACCTTGCAACGGTTACGAGTATCTTTCAATCTCGCAATTCGCTCGGTCAGATGGAGAACGGACAATACACCCGATGCCGACCCGTGGTGAAGTCCAAGGGCTTCAGCCAACTCTCTCCAAGTCGCTCCATGCTTACCGCGGTGGGCTAGGTAGGTAAGCGCCTCGCCTTGGCGCTTACCTGTAGTTCCATCCGAATCTTGAACTCTCGCTCTTTCCTCAGATGAATCTGAACCTGACCAGCCCGATGTACCGTTATAGGGAACTTCAGGAAACGCTAACTGTGTCATCGCTTGACTCCTTAGTGGTTGAAGTTTCAACTACTGGGGAAGTGCCAACACGGGTCTGAGCCTCCTTGAATGAAATTCGTAGAGTCTCAAGAATTGATGGCTCGATCTCCTCTTTGTGCTTTGTGATGTAAGCACTCAATTTTGCAAGTGTTTCCAACTCAGATGCTTCACCAATAGCCTTGGCGAGCGCTGTCGTATCTACTACGACCTTTTCGGAACGCTCGTAACTCTGACTGTCTGGGTCAGCCTCGTCTGTCGGTAGAGATAGTGTTTGGAGGAGAGCGGTGCGAAATGCGACAGACATCGCCTTAGCCGTTGCCTTGTCTCCTGAGTCCATTGCCTCACCAACAACCGTGGCTTTAATTGCATCGCCACCAGCGCCAATGAAGGTGTAGGTAACTTTGACTTTTACATGACCCATTACGGTGCGGTTCTTGCCGATTTCAACTGAGGCATATTCATAATCCTCAACTGATGGCACAACGATCACGCCGTACTTTTGAAGTGCAGGTGATACTGCATTTACGACTGCATCAATTCCTCGGAAGTTAAATCCTTGGGATGCGTTGCGGTCATTTTTCTTTACGGCTCCAACTTGCTTCATCACTTCATTGAGTGCTTGAGCAATGGTTAAAACTTTAGTTTCTGACATGTAATTCTCTCTCTACTCGGTTACGAACTTGACGGAAGTTTCGGCTGGGACAACCTTGATTTCAGGGATAATTTCGCCTTGGGTTGAAATTACCACACCTTCCTCAGTAATCAAAGCCTTTAACGCGGTTTTATTTACATCAGTTTTGATTTTTAGAAGTGACGGATCATTTACTTTTGCCCACTCGATGAATTTAGATTCATCATTGAACTCAATATGTGGCTGACCAGCCGTGGTCTTTAGTGTGCCATGGGGCAAAGTTACCGTTTTGCGACCCTCAGAGCGCTGTAGGAGCGCGTAAGGGGTAAGGACTGCCTCAAAGTACAGGGCATCTCGATCTAGGGCTGTATTGACCGTTGAGAGCCATTCTGTGATGCGGATAATCTCTGCATCGTAGATCGCTTTATTCTCGGCTTGCTTACGGCGAATGACGGCTAATTTACGAATTGCCCAATCAGCCTTCTGGTCGTTATCAACGACAAAGCCCTCATTTTCCGCTGCGATTGAAGATACAGCGGGATTATCGAACTCGTTTATATCTGGTTGTGTTGTCATGTTGCTCCTCTCATAGCGAGAGGATACACACCCCCAGTTGGGTATGTCAAGTCCTACAAGCCGATGATTTGCCCAACATAGATGGAGCCACCGACAATGGCAGAAATTATCAAAGCGCCAACAGTACGAACTACCCACTCGGAGCGTGATTCCATCTTTGCAACTCTGTCGGTGATCGTTTCCATCGCCTGTTGAAAGCGAGCAGAATCAGATGAGTAGACATCGCGGCGAACATAAGTCTCACCGATATTTATGTTGATTTGTTTGACTTCCGTGGTCAGGTCATCAAGCCTACGCATAATTTCCCCGAGGGTTACTTCGTGTTCTGCCATGATTACCCTTTGAACTCAGGACGACCAAAGCCGACAACTGCAAGAGGCAAGCCTTTTTTTGTACCCTTTTTGTAGGCTCGAACTTTCTTTGCAACTTGTCCACCGTTTCTCTGGTCACCCTTCTTATCTGGACTCGTATTGCCTTCAACGCAGGTAACTGTTCCGTCACCGTTATCTTTCAAAACAATTCCCACATGGGAGATTCGGTCTAAACCATCGCCAGGAAAATCAAAATAAACTATGTCGCCAGGTTGAGGTGTTGCTGTTTCTGCATCGTGCCAAGCCTTATTCTTTTTGAAGGCAGTTGCCCCAGCCAAGGTTGAAACAGTATTCGGAATCTTTACTCCCGCTTCATTCCCGCACCAGTTCACGAATGAGCCGCACCATGCCAGAAAGTTAGCCTTCATAAAAGCGCCGTATTTTGTTTCGTTGTCCTTTGGTCCCTCAATAGTTCCGATCTCTGCTTGGGCTATTGAAAGAAATAAGGCTACGGTGCCTTTCTCCATTATTTTGCCAACTTCTTTGCGACAGCCTTTTTAGCAGGTGCCTTCTTGGTGAGTTGCTTCATTCCCTCAGCCGCTACAACCTCAGCGATTCTGCCGAACATTGGGTCTTGCTTATTGATGTAGCGGAGTGCTACTGGAAGGATTGCCGCGATGCCTGAAGCCAAGATCGCCTTGGCTGTATCTGCATCAAGAGCGAACAGGTCTCCCCCTGTTGCCATAAAAGTTGCTGTGACTGCCGCTAAAAATGAGCGACCATAAGATGCGAGCATTGCTTTTTGCTGTGCGTTCATTGTGAACTCCTCTACTAGATGTATAAATAATAACCTATCAGTTTATCAACCAAGGTAGTTACGCCGAGGCAAGTGTTGTAACCGTTCCCGAAGAACCTTTGTATTTTAATGCCCCCGATTCAACATAAAGAACCCCTCCGCCCGATAAAGTTGAAGGGGCAGAACCATTTTGCATCAAGAGTCTATCTGCGTTTACATATTGGAAATAGTCAATAGACCCAGTAGAGCCACCTGTTGCTGAAAGAGCAACTAAGGTTGAACTTGGCTTATCAAACACGCAATTTAGAATTGAATAAAATCCATTCAAAACAACTGGAGCAACGCCAGTTAAGGCTGAGGTTAAAAACTGAGAATTGGCTAAAGTAATAACGCTTGAGGCAGCAGATGTGACCGCATTTGCTACGGCGGCAATTACCACACAGTCTACAAGACTTAAAGTTCCAGCAGTCAAAACTGGAGCAACAGCAACCGCGCTTTTAATAATTATATTTGCGCTGGCATTATTGACCGTTGTAAAATTTGGATTACCCCCAAAGATTGCAACTAATCCACTTCCAGTAATACTCGCGGCACCATAATCACACAAACGAAGAACAGTATAGTCGGCATTACTGCTTTTTGTAAGAGTTCCTGAAATCTCGCAGTTAAGGATATTTACATTTCCTGAACTAGCGGGTGTAGTGATAGTCAAATTTGTCATTTTTATGCCTGAAATGGTGCAACCAGTATTTGTGCTGATTGTTCCTGAAATTACAATGTTTCCACCAATAAGCCCAGGACCAGTTATGGTTGTGTATTGAGTTGTTATTGATGGGCTTTCAGAATATGTTCCAGGATGAACAATAATTGTTTTTCTTTGTGAGTTTATTAAGGTTAGTGCTTTGGTAATGGAAGCAACTGGGTTGAGTAAGTCGCCATTTCCAGTAGTGTCATTTCCATCTATTTGACTAACATGGATTTCATAATCGTAGCCAGCAAAACCAGTTCCATCTGCTTTTCCTATTACTAATAAATCGGAACCGTTTGCAAGAAGCCAAATTGTTTCATCAACTATTGGAATATAACTTGCTAAATAGCGAACTCTTGGCAAGGTATTTGTATCCCCAGCAATTTGAACATCAACGCTTTTAGGGCTTGTATTTAGAGCAACAACTTTTCCTTGGCGTAGGCGAAGTCCATCTGGGTTCGCCTTAATTTGATTTACTAGGTAACTCAAGTCCATCAGAATCTCCTACTTCTGCCGATTGCGTTCATTGTAGATGTTGCGGCAAGAGGAATAGTAATGGCATCTAACATTAGGGTTGCATCAACTCCCGAAGGCGAGCGCACGATTTTTACTAAATCATAAACATCATGGGCTGGGTTTACAATTTGATCCCAAGTAATTTTTTCAGATGCCCCAATAACTTTTTTCAACTCAGCGCGAGCGGCTTCTTCAGCCTCGGCTACTGTGAGGATGTTAGGAGAAGATTTGAAGATGGGAACTGAGCCGTAGGTAGTTACATAGGTAGGGCTAGATGGGTTATCGTCAAAAGCCTCACCGATCACGCCAATAGTGAGGTTTGTGCCTTCACCTGTGTAGATAACATGGTTATAGGACTCATCGCTAGAAAGATTACGACCTAATTGAGTGACAACTGAATCTTCTCCATCCGTGTACTCAACCAGCGCCTTACCTAAATCTGGGTCTGGTATTGGTCTCATGCGAGCGGTGCCATTCTCATCAAAGTACAAATCCATAGCAGCCGACTCAGCAATCTTGAGCGCTTCTCTCCAGGGGTCAGATGACTGGTCGAGAGTTGGATAGATCAAAGTGGTTACTTGCCCTGTTGCTGGAAAATCTATTTTTACATTTGGGTAGCGGTCTTTTAAGATTTGAGCAATGGCTGTTTCTTTTGGGGTTGCATCCTCAATATAAAAATTATGGTTTGTAAATTTAGCCTTTGCTACTTTGAGGCTTCTGTCCGAGCCTTGAACTGCAATCTTTACACCTTGGGCTGTGTCTGTCACCTCAATGGTGGTGATCTGAAAAACCCCGAGCGGCACTAATTCTTCTGTGCCGTCTTGATATTGGACTCCTCGATAGATTTTAATTTCTCGATTAAATGGGAGCAGGACCGAAGAAATTTTATTGGTTGGTACAAGGGTTCCATCTGTATCAACGAACTCAAGTGAACATTGTCTGCGAACCGAGCGGCGGCTATCAATAGTCACTTCTCCGCTAATTGGAGATGTCGTGCTTAAAATCTCGCCCGTTGCAGCATCATAAATTTCAATCTTGACCTTTGAGATATGAGACTTTCGAACTGACGAAAGAAAGGTGTCAGTTACGGGATACATTATGGAGCGCCTACCTCAAAGTAATTAACCTTGGCGTTGCGAATAAGGTTAGCAATTGGTCCCACTTCGGTCCAGGTTCTATCTACGAAGCGAACATATTTTTGGCGACCTAGCGGATCATGGACATGGAGAGTCCCTTGATATGTCAAAACTGGATAAAGATTATCCCACTCGGTTTCGCCTTGAGTAGTGAACTCATAGGACCCATCAATGCCAAAAATGCTAGTGGCGACAACAATCGTCTTGGATGCTCCAAGGGGTTTGAATTGCCCATAAGATTCTACAATCTGTGAATTCAATGGCTGTTGAACTCGAAGCGAGCGAACCTTAATAGTTGGGCTTTCAATAGCCGTAAACGACCAAACTCCAGGATTTGTAATTTGAATTGGCTCTGTGGATACAAAGCCCGATGAGAGAACAGCCATCAGATTTCAGCCCTCGCTTTCGCTCGATAAGTTACGGTTGTGTCAAGGGGAACTTCATAATCATCCAGGGTGGCAATTTGTGATGCTGTTGCTGTAACTGGGCTGTTGCGAACTGATTCAAATGTAACGCCACCGTCCTGTGAGCGCTCGACCACAAATGAAAATGTCGAGAATCCCCCGCGTGTCCAAAATGGGTTATCACCAGCATGGAAAGCGATCTTGTCCACAAAATGAGTCTCGCCTGAGCCAGCACTTGCAACCTTTACGATTACTTGAGCGTGAGTTGCCGTTGCTGGAGCCGTGGCAGATACATTGCACTCATTAAAAGCGCTAGATGAATCATTTTCCGCTGTTCCAAAAACTGTTGAGATTGCTGTACCGCTTGTATTGAGCCAGATAATCCCTACAGAACATGAACGCGCTGTGGTGCCAGCCTTGAACTCAGCGGTAGCAGAAAACTTATTGTTAGCCGTGACTGCGAACTTCGTAGCCAAAGTAGTTGATGCGGTCATATCTCCAGCAGAACTAGAAACAATTGATAGCGATGCGGTGCCGCTTGAGAATTGCGCGGTACTGCGAGAGATCGAGCAGTTTGTGACAGCAAGCCAACCTGTTGTGTTTGTTTCTAAAGATGCTTGGTTTGCTGAGAGAGCATTTGTGCGACCAAAAATTGTTACCGTAACTGCGCCAGTAGTTGAATCGTAGAAAGCCGAGACCGTTGGAGTGGCTGGAGAATCAATAGCCAAGGAGAACTGAGAAAATGCAAAATCACTAAAATAATTAGCGCCGTTGATCAGCGAGGCAACTCGCACATAGGCTCGGTAAGTAGTGCTGTTGGCTAGGTCGCCCTCAAGAGTCTGACCATCATTCGGAGATGTAATAATTCCAGTTTCAATGATCGGAGTTGATGTGTCTGCACTAAAACCAGCAGCGCCATAAGTTGCAGCATCAAAGATTTTGATTTCATAGGCAGCCTGGGGGCTACCGTCAGAAAATACTGGAGTCCATGTGACAGCAGGGAAAGATGTATCTGTGACGGTCCCAGTAGGGGCGGTGACTGTGACTGTCGGGCGTGGAGCGGTCTCAACATCAATATAAAGAGCATAGAGAGTGGTTCGATTAGTTGGGTCTGGGGGGAGAACAGTTGAGCCAGAAGCACCATCTGTAAATTTGACTACAAGATTATCAAGAAGTGTCTGAGTCCAGGCAGCACCATTTGGAGCCGCTGTTAATTTAATACCTAGATCAAATGTTGTTGCGGTAACAATTCCCTGCTTAGTGATAGGGATGCTGTAACTTACGGCTCTGCCGTTACGGTCTGTAATCACACCAATACTGAACTGAGCAAGGGAGTCAGCCGCTAATGATCGGATGCGAACGCGGAGATTTACCGAGGTAATCGTTTCATCAGCCGATAATGTTGTCGTTCCGAACTCAGCCTCATACGATGCGGGTACGGTGGTACTTGTACGGAGCAAGAATGTGGTGTCTGTGTCATCTGCCAGAACAGCGTGATCAGAACCACCTGTGCCAGTAAAAAGCGTATCGCCGTTCCAGTTGGCGTTAGGGCGAAGTGTGTACAAAGCCATTATTTAGCCGCCAATTCTTTTGCCAAAATTGCAAATGTTTCTTGAATCTTATCTGTAATTGCCTTGAGTTGTTCCTCATCATTCATTCCCTTTGTATCAATAGATACTTGGAAAGCGCCCTGAGCGATATTGACTGTATTACCTTTTGAAGTAACACCCATTTGAGCCTCTGTAAGACGGTTGTACTGAGATTGAGCATTGGCAATTAGACCCCCGTAAGCCGCATCTGAACCCATCTGTCCAATTGCCGCACCAGAGTATTCAATTGCCTTCTGCAAAGATGAAATCTCATTAACTGCTGTCTGACCGCCGCTAAGAATGGATGCCGCTATTTGAGCGCCCTTAACTGGTCCAGCCTCAATGATGTCCTTGAGCGCACCCGCATCAAGATTCATTGATTGAAGTTGCTGAATCTGAGAAGCGAATTGCATGCTCTTATTGAGGCGTTGATTCATATTCTCAATAAGAGATTTAGCCTTTGGAATAAATCCATCAGGCAACTCAACACCCTTCAGACCAGCAAATCCTACGATTGTGTCTTTCAGGCTCTTAGCGAAGTCAGCCGCCGCATTACGGAGGTCATCGAGTACGCCCTTGATCGAATCAATACCTGCTTGCATTGCATCGCGGATTGACTTCATTCGATCAGCGTTTTTCTGAATTGCATCTGCCGCCGAGTTATCATCTATAACCCCAGGCTCGCTATATTTCTTTGCTTCCTCAGCAAGAATGTCTCCAAAACCAAGACCAGTTTTTAATTTTTGAAGCAAGTCTCCGATTGAATCGCCAACTTTTTCAACAAAGCCTGAGTTAGTAAAAGATTCAACTGTTGCCGCAGTTGCAATGAGCCAATCCCCAGCCTTTTTTGCTCCAGCACTTGCTGTATCCATCAAGGTTGCATAAACATCTTTAGTCTTAAATTTTTCAAGCACACCAATAGTTGCTCCGAGAGCGCCTGAAGTCTTTTCAGCCCCAGTAATAAGTCCACCAAGGATTTTTTCACCTGATATTTTGGATGAGAACACAACAGCATTTTCAGCAAAATCGAGCAATTTGTTTGCTACGCCAGATAGTGTTCCTGCGATTCCGTCTTTGTAGTTACCCCAGCCTCTTGCTGATTCAATTACTTTTAGGCTAGTTCCAGTAATTGCATCATTGATTGATTTCTGACCAGCAACAACCTTTGCCGCAACTGACATGGTTTCCGCCGAGGAATTATATTCATCAACTGCATCTTTATTTCCTAGAACGGCGCGTTGGAGTGCTTCTAGCCCAGATACAATTGCACCCCCGCCTAAGAATGAAGGGATCATTTTTGCTTTATCTATGAACCAACCAATAAAATCACCTAACTTAGTACGCATAAATGAAACTACGCCACTAATCAATCCGCCAAGTTTGCTGAATATGGCACCTATAAACTCAGTTGCTTTACCAATTGCTGCGGTGATCTGCCCCCATTTTTCGCCAATCCAATCTTTTAAGACTCCGAAATAGTGAATGAGAGTTGCTATACCCTTAATAATGTTGGCGTAATAAGTAAGAACCGCCCCAATAGCCGCGCCTATAACACGGGCAATGAACTCAAAAATAGTTGCGATTCCGTCACTAAGAGTTTTATTTGATTTTAGCAAATCAACAACACCATCAATCCACCATTTATACCATTTTATTATGTTGATAACTGCCCACAAAATAGCATCGAGAACGAACTCATAAACAGTTGCAATGGCGTTTCCAAATGCGTTATTTGTATTCATCAATTCTGCATAACCAAGTAATAAGTACCCAAAAGTTTTCATAATGAAACCAATGACTGTTCCAACTATTTTGGCTACAAAATTAAATACATTAGTCATTACTTCTCTAAATGTTTCGGACTCTTTCCATGCGTAAATAAATGCAACAATTAAGCCCACTATAGCCGCAACTACTAAGCCAATAGGGTTTGCGTACATGGTTGCATTTAATTTAAGCATAGATGCCGCTAAGCCGTTGGTGGATGCTATAGATGCCAACTGACCACCCGACATCAATACCGAAGCAACACCAATCAACTGTGAGGTAAATGCAACTGCCGCTTGAATTGCTGGGATGACAATAAGCGCCATTTTGTAAGCAAGGAAAGCGCCAACAAGACCCATAATCACACCTGCTAGGAATTTAGCAACTGTTGTGTGTTCTCTGAGGAAGCCCGTAACAGAATTGATAACTGTTGCTAACCCTTGAATTGCTTTAGCAAAAATGGCTACTGCATATCCACCTACGACTGCAAAAGCCTTTCCAACTTTAATAATAATGTCAAGGAAAGGTTTCATAGAAATTGCTAAGTTATTTACCGCTGTTCGCACCTGAGATGATGTTAGATAAAGCGTTACTAAGCCAACTGTAATAATCCCAATAGGACCAGCCAACCCGCCTAGCACCGCTCCTAAAATTGGCACATTTGCAAAAATAGCCGCTCCAGCAAAAGTAGCGAACATTGCCATCATCGCCGCAATTGCAGGAAGAAGGAACTCAATGGCTCCAGCCATTTTTTTGACTGAATCTCCTACTGGATCAAAGTTGGATTTAACTTCACCTGCCGCAGTCGAGACCTTAGTAAAATTATCCACAACTTCTTTCATCTTTTGAAGAAAAGTGACTACTGGCGCAGTTAATTTAATAATTACTTGCTTAACAGCCTCAATTGCTGTCCTAAATACAACACTACTCGTAATAGCCTTACTAACGGATTTATAGAACTCGTAAAGATGGAAAACAATAGGACCGATGCCCTTTAAGAGCATATCGCCTAAAGAAACTTGAATGTCATTTGTAATACGGGCAAAGGAACGAAGAACTTTTCCAGGACTCGTCATAGCCGCTTCGTATGTTCCAGCAACTTTCGCCGCTTCAGCGAGTGCGCCAGTTGCAACTGCCTGTTGCTTTTCCTGATATGTAAGTGCGCTGGCTGATTTTCCAATGCTCTTTGCGTAGGTCTCATACATCTGACCAGCAGATTTCTGAATACCAACAGATTTAAGAACTTCGCTTCGACCCGTGATAACGGCGTGGGTAAGCATATTAAATGTTTCTGTTGAATTCTTACCAGATACAACAGCAAGGTCTTGCGCCGCTCTAGCCAACTGAGAAGCGTAGGCTAAATCTAAATTGTTTTGGGCGAACTTAATGGCTGATTGCTGGGCAATCTCCATCTCGATACCCATATCTTTTGTTGCTATAGCCGCATCTCTGATTGCTTGATAACCAAGACCTGTTGCCTTACCAACAGCGTTCATTGCAACATCTAACTCATCTACGCGAGCCGCCGCCATAAATGATTTAGTTCCTAGTGCAATGAGTGTGGTTAAAACTCCAGCGGATGCAACGCCAACTCCAACCATTGCTGCGCGGGTACGAGCGCTCTGATTGACAAATTCGTTCATTGACTGAGATGCTTTTTGCATCCCAGATGTAAACTGTGCGGTTTCAGCGGTCAGGCGAGCGCGAACTTCCATGGTTGGATTTTCTGCCATTATCGCCTCGCTTTCGCTCTACGCTCTGCCTTCTCTTGTTCTTTTGCCTTGAGAGTCCAAAACGCAGTCCACTCAGTTAATTCCATACTTGTAAGGGGGCGGTGTGCTGGACTTCCGTAAAGAAGTTCAGCCACCGACCTACCCAACTTTTCTGCTAATTCAAAAAGAAATCTACGCTCAGGATTCTTTAGGAAATCGTGCCTGTGCTTCATCTACCGCCTTGTCTGTAAGACCAGATGAACCGAGAGCCTTAGTTGCAAGGCGTTCGATTACGGCACCATTCTTAGAAAGAATGGCTTCTTTATCTTGATCTGTAAAGACTGGTAGACCTGATGTTGGGTCATAAACAGTTGAAATAACTGTTAAGGCGTACATCTGAGCAACATCTGTCTTGTCGCCCTTAGATGCGCCCTCACCCAACTTGGCGCGTTCTGCCGCTGTCATGGAGCGAACCTCTACGGTTACTCCCCACTCTGGAACTTCTACAAGTTCTTTTGTGATGTCATCGGCACTAAAGATTGCTTCTTTTAGACTCATTTATTTCTCCTTGGACACTAGGTTGGTCACGATTTATTAAGTTGTATTGCTATTTAATTATGCGTAAGTACCGCGTGTTACCGCGCCTGTTACTTGGAATTCTGCTGAGTATGTCACGACATCGCCAACAGCGCCAGACTTCTCGTAAGAAGTCATAATGCACTCGCCTGTGTACTTGACCTGACCAGCAGTTGAACCCTCTGGACCATATTCAAATGAAACTGTTGCTGCTTGTCCTGCGATTGCCGCTAGGTGAGCATCAACTGTTGCATCAAAGTTACCTGATGCCGAGACGGTTGAGTCTGTCAAACCTACAATGTAGGTCTTTGCAGATGAACCAAATGAAGTTGTTTCAGCGGTCTCAATTGTTTGAGGGAATGAAACATCTGTAAGTGTGTTTGAAATATCGGTAAGTGTGCCACCTGAATTGTCTACCTTGAATACGGTGGACTTACCATGACGAAATGTAGGCATTTATTATCTCCTTGAAAAAGCCACGATTGGGGTGGCGCTACCTGTGGAACCTGCAACCGTGTAGTTCACGCGCAGGTATCTTGCTACTGATGTTCCAGCCGCAACTTCAACTCGGTAAGAAGTCTTTTGAGTTGATGTGATTGCGGTGAAGGTCACCAAGTCTGTAAAGGTTGAGTTGTCTGCTGACTGCTGAACCTTTACGGTGATATTTCCGTTTCGAGTATTTGTCGGAACGGATAGAAACGCAACTCCACCATTAGTGGATGCTGCGGCATTGTCCACGCCTGTTCCGTTTCCAGTTGCAGTAACGGCTGAACCAGAGGACAAGATTACCCCGTGATCTACACCATTATTTGACTGGAACTCGGCACTTGCCTGAACAACATCTGCGATTGCTCCTGATACCTCGTATGAAGTGGCATCGGACTCAAGCATCACGGCGCGAGCGCCGTTTGAATGACCTTCAGTTGCGACAATAACTTTTTCTTTAGTGGCTGTACCCAGAACTGTTGCAAAGAAAGCATCGGTACCAACGCTTGCTGTTCCTTCGAACATACCTGAAAGCGAGATGGTTCCATCTTTTAGACCCGTGATGTACTCCTTGGCGCTTGAGCCAAATACACTTGTCTCGGCTGTCTCAACCATTGTTGATGCGCTTACATCATTAAAATAAGACGAGAAATCAAACTCATCTACAAAAACTTGAACATTTTTACCGTGACGGAAAGTAGGCATTATTTCTCCTCAATAGGGCGTTGGTGGATTGTTCCATCTTGAAGAAAACCGTCTCCATCGCCATCTAAGGCATCTGGGTTAAAGGCGACTTCTTCTTGATCAGCCTCAACTGGAGCCTCTACTACTGGCTCAACAATTACTTCAGGCTTTAATTCTTCAACTGTTTTTGCTGGCTTAGAGGAATCCTCAATAGCGCCAGACTCAAGTAGCCACTTTATTGATGTGGCTGGCAAATCTTCTACGACATCGCCAATTTCGGCGCGTTTGTTTGGTGGGTAATCAATCCCCTGAAGTACACGGTACTTAGCCATCTATTCCTCCTTGACGGCGCATGGGTAGCCCAAGTACACCGTCTAAGGTCACATGGACACGGAGGCAAGACGACTAACTGGGGCGACTAGCGCACATTGGTTAAAGTGTATCGCATCGCTATTTTGTGCAATAAGAAAGCCTCTCACGAACTTTCTCGGCGAGCGCGTTCCTCTCGAATCATGGCGAGTGTTAAAAAGTATCCAATTCCGTCTACCACCGTATCGGGTTTTGTAATGTGTGCTTCTCTAGCGATCTTAACTCCGACCATGCAAAGACTTACCTGTTCGGCTGTGACCTCTATACCCAGGATTGCAGACCATATCTGAGCCGCCCTAGTAAAGTTATCTAAAGGATGCCCGTAAGCCTCCTGTCGGTCTCCAGAGACGAGTTCAGCCGCATACATGGCTAAGTCTCTTGGGTCATTCATTGAAGTAGTTGGAGGTCTGTTATCCCCCGCTCCGACACAACAAATGTCAGAACTCCCACATCCGCAGTTTCCCCCGTTGATTGACTCCACCATACGCTTCCCCCGTCTAATGCTGGAGCCTGGAGCCATTTGACTCCACCCCAATCTGCCATCTTGAGCGAATGATAGTGACCAGTCACCAAAATATCGCAGTCACCAATTTTGTTGCGCCCGAGTGTCTGATCAGCAATCCAACGGCGCAACTTGGCTTCAACTCCAGACCCAGCGCGAGCCAGGTGACCGTGAGTAATTCCGATGATTTTTGTTCCCGCTTCAACTGTCAGCGATAAGGCATCTGTTGGAATAGCGAACTTGATATGTCCGTATGCCTCTGGGTTCGCCGCAAAGATTTCAGCAACGGACTCAACAAGGGCTACATCGTCATTGTCGTTAAGGGTAGTGAAGGCTTTTCCGTTTTTACGGTTCTCGCCATGGTTTCCACCAATCGCGGCAACTGTGATTTCTGGGGCGAACTTGGACCAGCGGATAAGGGCATCTCGAAGAAGGCGGCGAGCAATCTTTACCTGATCTCGCCTATCAACTTCCACGGTAAAAGTTTGGATGTCATAATGTCCATCACAACCTTCAACTAAATCACCGAGGCAAAGGACAGTTATGGATTCGATAGGTCTACCCATCTTTTTCAACTCTTTGTATCGGGCTTCAACATCATCAATGGCTTGGAGCCAGCGACCAACTAAACCTTTAAGTCCGTCTCCGTCTTTCTTTCCAACTTGCCAATCCGCTGCAACTACAACAAGACTAGCCGCGCCTTCAATAAATGGCTTTCTTTCTCTGGGCTTATGCTTTCGTATCTCTTGAATCAGATAATCTATATCGGCGCGTTCTTTAGCCCCTTTACGAACGACTCTGCCTTTCCATTGGCGGTTCAGCGCACCATCGGTATTCCCCCAGACATTGAAAAGAACAGGCTCAACGACAGCGAAGTTCTCGGGGTCTAGACCCCAGATGCGAAGAACTCCTGACCAGTCTGGGTGAGTATCGCCTTCCATTGCCTCTGTAGTTACTACGCCTTCATTGCCATCCCACGAAACCCCAGGAGTCCATTCTGCGTTTCTTTTGCGTGACTCCATTGGCTGAGTCGTATTGTTCTCTGTAGTTTTTAAGAGATTACTTAAAGCATCGTCTAAATTCATTTTTCACACTTACATCCGTCTAAGCCTTGCAACCTACGGCGATGACGGCGAACAACATTTGAACTCATCTCAAACCCAAAGTCAGCAAGAACTTTTGTTATCGCGGTTCCTTCAATTGAAGTATTGATAAGGGTTTCCATTAGTTTTGACGAGAAGGCTTCAGGCAACTCACGCATCAATTTACCCATCGCGCACTCATGCCCAGGCAATGTCTTTTTTCCATTGAGGGAGTCTAACTGAAGGACAAAATCATCCAGACTTATTCTTTGACTTACATCTTGGGCATCGGATACTCCACGGGCGCGTTGCCGACTCAAAGAGGAGTCTGTCGCATTTCCAGCACCTTTGGAACTCGTCTGTCGTTGCGTTTCTGCCATAAGGGTCTACCACTCTCTCCTGGGGAGCCATTGGCTCCGTGGTTATTTCCTCACTAGACATCGGAAATTCACCGATAGTAGTGGTCGCTGCTTTGGATCGATCCCCAATGGATTAACACTACCCATTGGTTCCATACGCAAAACCGTGACACCAGAAATTGTGACATCAGTTATGGATGCAAGCAAGTTTCGAATCGCATCAATTTTATCTCGCGCTGTTGGGTAATCATCTTTGCCAGCCCGACAGATAATCTGAATCATTGGGTAGTCAATAACAATTCCGCCTGTACCCATAGTGAAGGCTGGAGGTGAGCCAGCGTTCTCGTATACGGCTGTGCAGACATCTGGAGACTCAGGCAATGTGGCTAAGAATAAATTTGTTCCAAGGGTGCCTTGGCTATTGGTCACCAAGTAGTCACCGATGGATTCAAGAATTGTTGCCATTAGACTGCCCCGTTCTTTCTCATAAGGTCTATTATTCTACGCGCCATGTTTTTCTGGATTTCTGGCAATCTCTCCATAAATGGCTGTTCAAGGAACTTTGCCTGAGTTGGAGAATTGTGATAATTGCCTAATATCTCATGGACATAAAGTGCGTATGGGGCTGCTGGACCACCGAAGAAAATATCAACTCCGATGCCTTGAGGGGTATTCATAGGGGCAGATACGCCTCCCGAACCACGCAAAGCGCCCGTATCAATAGGGGTTAAGATCATCGCCTTAGCAAAAATCATGTTGGCTTCTTCGAGGATTACTTGACCAACAATTAGACCTGCATCTTTGCCTGATACCTCAAGCATCTTACGCAACTCTTGAGCGCCTTCAATTTCAAATGTAAAGGTATTCGCCATGGTTATCTACCAAAGCGTATTACGGTGTGATGCGCTCCATTTTCATCCGCGATATTGTCTACTGCGTTTATCGTAAAGGTATCTGAGCCGACAACCATTCTGTGTCCGACTGTGATGGTTGTCCTTGGACCATTGGTAATGAAGCGACCAACATCAACTACTTCAACTCCCTGAATATCGCGCGAGCGGGTTGTGTCGTAGATCAGACGACCAGTAGCGGTAACAACTGCTCCGCCGAAAGTAGCCTTGTTATATTTATCAACTGCGCTTTGAGCCGTGAATACCACGGTATCGGTCATAAACTCTGCGACTTTTGAGTAGATAGCATCTGCCATTGCTATCCCCCTACTCTACGATGCGTGATTCGTAGTAATGGTTTGGGTTGTCCATCTGACCAACTACAAAATCTGTATTGAAATCTGTAGTTGTTCTATCATCTGTAGATTTAAGAGCATCTGTCTTTGCAAATATAGTAGGTGGAGACTTACGCAATTTTCTGGCTAAGAAAGAATTAGCAAGGTCTTGGTACTGCTTGCTCTTTGCTGAGTAAGACTCAGATACGGAAATATCGCCAACACTCTTTGAAGTGCTATCGGCTAAACGGGTAAAGCGTGAAACTAAAACCTCGCAAGATGCGCGACAGATTTCGTAAACATTTGTTCCCCACTCAGTAATAAGATAATCCAACTCCTCATCGCTAAACAAAACATCGGTTGATGTGGTGTCATTGAGAAGAAAACGCACCTTGTTACGGGTGCTTGTAGTTGGGTCTCCAGAATATGTAAAAGTCATTACATGCCACCAAGCATTAGAATATTCATCTTGGCTTCAGACTCAACTAGGTTTAAGTTGGTTTGGAGTGTTGTAATTTGAGTATTTGTAGCAAGAGTATCGGTTGTATTTGGAAGGGTGATAACACGATCAGCGGTAGGATCACCCGCTGTAAGGGTAAGTTCGAAGGCATCTGCCGTTGAACCCTCAAAAACGATGCTCTGGGAGAAAGCCAACTCAAGCCCTGTTTGCTGACCAGTAAATGTTGCATTGCTAATTGTCGGCGAAGTCAGCGCCGTGATACCTGTGAGGTTTCCAGTTGTAATAACCGTTCCAGTCACATCGGCAAAAGTAACTACACGGTCAGCCGTTGGGTCTACGATTGTAAGAGTGGTTTCAAAGCCGTTTGCTGTAGCACCTTCGAATATAACTTCAGTTGGAACTTGGATATTGCCAGTAAAGGTTGCCCCAGAAAGAAGGGCATAGTCGTTGAGTTCCGTATCTACATCTGTTGCAAGATTTAGAATGTCGGTATGGATGGCAGGATTATCACCTGCGGTTGGGTATCTTAAACCCTTGGTTGTTGTACCTGCCATTGTGACTCCTTAGTTCAATGTTTTATTGTACCTGAACTTGATTTTGGACAGTAGAAATGGTCAGGTATCTTGCAATTCTTTCTCCAGCAAGGGGATTTGCCTTTAGCGAAAAAACGCTTAAAAAAGGCAAACATTACAAGTTTCCTCTAATTTGTTTTTCAAAAACCTTGTATTTTGTTGGAACCCAAAATTGAGGGCAGGTGTATCTTTCACCTTTTGTGATCTCTTTAACCCCATGGATAAACATATTATTTGAGGGGAAAAAGACTACAGTTCCCGCTTTTGGCTTGAAGTCAATTTGTTGGTCTGGAAAATAGATTTCGCCACCCTCGTAGTCATCGTTTAAGTATATGACCGACCCGTAATCAACTATAAATGCCTCATTTGGATTTCCTTCAGGGTCCTCTCCATCGGCGTGTAATGGCTGATACTCACCGACACCCCAAACTCTAACTCCTGGGAATCCTTCTTCTAAGGGTCTGCCAAAATGTAGTTCAACCTCATTTTGCAATCTATCAAGTGCATTTTTCAGTATGTTGTATGCACCTACTTTTTCGTGAATGTTTTTAGATACTTTATCTGGTATTCCTTCTTGACTATATGAAACCCAAATAATACTGTCGTCTAATGAGTCCAATACAAGTTTGCAGTCTGTTGGAGAAATAAAGTTTTCTATAATAACTACATTTTTGGTTAATCCTTTTTTTGGCATTATTGCTCCTTTGCTATTTTTTCAACATTATCGAATAAGGACTCATCAACCATTGAAGCCAGCACATAGCAAATCCACTTGTAAGACGACTTCTCACAGTATCCTTTTGATTGCATAACCTCTGCAATAGTTTCAATTTTTTCTGACATGGGTTTTATTGATTTTTAATTGTTGAATTAGCGCCGTGGAATCTACTATTCCAATCGAACATTGTTACCGCCGCATATTTTATTCCCTCCTCAACTGGAAGCGCGGCATGCATGTACAAAAATGTTGATGGGAATAAAACAATGTCGCCTTCTTCTGGGGTATATGTGTAATCTAAAAAGGGAAAATGCAACCCGCCGCCAGAGTAGTTATCGTTCAAATACATCACAGTTGAAACTGTGCAGACATAACTAAATCCATGATCTGAGTGAGCCGCAAAGTGCTGACCTTTACCATACCTAACAAAATTTACTGCCTCTTGATACTCCATGCTGATGTTGAACTTAGCGCAATAATGCTTTAGGCACTCTTGCAAACGCTCGTCTATCTCATTGTAGATATTTGCCAAGTCGGTGCTGGCTACTTGTGGAACATTTATGTCGCTTTTACGGACCTTAAAATCAACGCAATCTCTGTAATCTTTCATGGTCTGATAGTCGCCTACCTGCGCTTCGCTCCACTTGAACCAATCCCCAGAGTTTTCCTCCATGACCTTTTCTAAACGGGCTACTAAGTCCATGTCTTTTTTAAGAGTATTTTTGTAGACATAAACTCCAAGGGCGGGATTTTCTATTACTGTATTTTCTATCATTTTTAACCTTCTCCGTTTATGTGTTTGACTGCCCAAAAAGAAGGGCTTGTAAATCTTTTTCCTGACAAAACCTCTGTAACTCCATGCAAATAAAATTTATCTCCTGGAAAAAATACAGCAGAACCAGCCTTTACTTTTAATTGAAGTTCTTGATTAGGAAAATAAATTTCTCCACCATCGTAATTGTCATTCCAATAAAACAAAGAAGCAACATCATTATCAGAATACATGTTTGGTGTTCCATCTAAATTTTCTTTATCAGCATGTGGAGACTGCCCGTCTCCTGGTCTCCAAATAACTATTGATGGAGTCCTGTCATCTAGTTCAAACCCAAACCTATTTTCAATAATGTTTTTTAATTTTCTTTGATACTTTAAAATAATAGCAGCAATATTTTTGTTTAAAGTTTCTATATCTAATGTATTTAAAACACGATTATCCCAATGATCCCCAGGAATTTGTTTATAGTTTTGAATAGTTACGCAAAAATCATAGACAGTTTTTACATCTTCTTGGGAAATAAAATCTTCCAGCACGATTATGCTGTCTACTGAAGAACCGAAGTAACCTGAAGGTATGAGGGATGCCATCGAACTACCAGTTTCCTACTGGACATGATGCTAGTTCTAGTTTTGCCTTGAATTTCATAATACATCCACATTTTTTGCATTGAGTAGTCAAAGACAAAAACTCAGGACAACCTTTACAGATACTTAATCTATTGGAATATATTTCTTCGCCTACATATTGAGTATTTGGGTTTAGCAAATCCCAAGGTCTAGTATCTCCTAGATTTTGTTTATACCTTTGCCAAGGAGTTAAACTTTCTTCCATGATGCCCTCTCTCTATTTATTGAAGTTCGGCTACCTCATAGGTGATGGTCGGATTGCTTGAAAGTGCGGCGATCCTCATATCATTCTCCCCGACCCCTACGCAATAGCCGTTCATCCCATAATAGACATTATCTTTAAGGAACGCAAAAGACACACACCCGTTTGTGCAAACATCTCCACAAGGCAGTCTGTGTTCTTCGCCTTCTGGGGCAATAAATTCTGATCCATTCCAAACGCTAAGTTTGGCAGGGGTATAGTTCAAGTGCGTTATATCTAATATCTCTGGATTATTAGATAGAGCATAATCTTTGCCTATTTTAGAATTTAACGGAAGTCCAGCATCATCTATTTCTATTGAGTAGAAAAGAATTTTATCTCCGTCTAAATTCATGTAAAAGTTTTTTATTTTCATATCGCTCCTTAGTCGTCACAACCGCAAACAGTACCGCAGTTATCGGTGAGAACGCATGACCCGCCGCCACATGTCTGTCCACAATTAGTAATAGAACAACTTCCGCTAGGTACGCAGAATGAAGGTGGGAATGGAGGTGGGAATGGAGGTGGGAATGGAGGTGGGAAAGATGGTGGTGGGGCAACTGGGGTTGCACTATTTGATGCCGCCGAAGCCGTTGATGTTCCGTTAGCGTTTGTAGCCGTTACAGTAAATGTATAAGCAGTTCCGTTAGACAATCCTGAGACTGTAATTGGACTTGCTGAATTTGTTCCCGTAATTGAACTTGGGGATGAAGTTGCGGTAAATGTAGAAACTGCCGCTCCGCCTGTTGCACCCGCTGTGAAGGAAACAGACGATGAAGCATTAGCGCCTGTGCTTGCTGTTCCAATAGTAGGTGCTTGAGGAACTGTTGTCGCTGTAATAGACGATGAAGCAGATGAAGCATTAGATGTTCCAACTGAGTTAGTAGCAGTTACGGTAAATGTATATGAGGTTGCAGATTGTAAACCTGTTACTGTAATTGGAGAAGTTGCGCTTGTTCCTGTGAAACCTCCAGGACTTGAAGTGGCTGTAAAAGTAGTTACTGGTGCGCCATTATCTGAGCCAGCAGTAAAGGCGACAGTCGCAGAACCATTGTTGTAGGCGCGACCAGTACCAACATTTGTCGCAGCCCCAATAGTAGGAGCGTTTGGCTTACCAGCACCCATCCACCCAAAACCGCGTGGATTAACTGCGCCTCTACCGCCAAGAATCGGTGACATAACTCAACTTCTCCTTATGCGAACTTAGTCTGTGAAGCCAATACTGTAAATGTCGCTGATGCTGTCTTGATGATCGTGAAAGAGTAAGCATCAATAGATGAAGCGTTACCAGCAGAGAAGGCTGTACCATTCTGAAACTTTGGAGTAACAGTTGAACCATCTACCTGAATTACATTGGGATAGTAAGGAGTCGCACCATTTGTATTTAGCCACACGACTGTAATCGCATCGCCAGTTGTTAAAGCGGTGTTTAGAGTTACGCTTGAACTAAAGCGAAAATTAAGTGTGTGGTTTGCCGTTGCGTTTGTTGTGTAATACCAAATACTTGAGGTTGTTGTTTCAAAGTTAATAGTTCCAGTTGCCGCTGCCGCAACAATGTTCATTGTTTCTTCAGGAGATTTTAGAACTGGGTAATTTATTGTCGCTGTATTAGTTATTGGACTGGTCAAAGTCTTGTTTGTAAGAGTATCTGTTGAAGAAGTTGTGACAACATTTACGCCTTCAACTGCAATAACACCTGCTGAAACTCTGGAAATTGTTGTATCTGTAGCGTGACCCAACTCAACAGTACCAACTCCCAAAGCGGCAGAAGTTGAAGCAACCAAGCCAGTAATAGGCAATCCAGTTGTATTTGTAAGAGTTCCTGATGCTGGAGTTCCAAGAACAGGAGCAGTCATTGTTGGGCTTGTAAGAGTTTTATTTGTAAAAGTTTGCGCTGTACTGATGTCAGCAATATCTCCAGCAGAAGTTCCACCGATTGTTTTTCCAAGAACCTGTGTTGCGGACAATACTGCTGTTCCAGCAATCTCATAAGTTTTGCCAGTTAGAAGATTCAAATGCTCTGAAGAAGTCCACGCATCTGTAGCATCTACCCAGTTAAGAGTCTTAGTGGTTGTTCCGTTAAGGGAAATTCCGCCACCATCTGCATTTACATCGCTTGGGCTAACTACATCGTTGATAACAATGTTCTTATCTTCTACAACGAGGTTTGTTGTGTTGATGTTTGTAGTTGTTCCAGTAATCGTTGGGTCGGAAATTGTTGGAGAAGTAAGAGTTTTATTGGTCAGAGTAACTGCGTTTGTTGCTGTTACTTCAGGTGTGCCATTAGTTGTAATTGCCATTATGCGATCTCGCTTCCGAAAGCGTTAAATGAAAAACTTACGGATGATGCGTAGACTGTTACTACATCTGAGGCATCAATAGTTATACCTAGCGTATAAGCCGTAGTCGTATTTGGTTGGATTGTTGCATCGTAAACGATATAGTGTTCAGTCGCTAAAGTCGCTCCGTTTGGGCGAACTGCAATTCGATATGTGCCACTTGTGCCAGCCTGATTACAGATGGTGATGCTTGAAATAACCGTCTGAGTTGCAGCAGGGCAGGTGTAAAGCGTTGTGGCGGTAGTGGCTGATGGGTTTGATTGCCCAAGAACCTTGTAAGTAGTTGCCATGCGGTTATCCTCCGATGAGTAATAATGGACTAATAGTACCAGCCGAGTTATTTTGGGCTGTGGTAGCGCTGGATGATGCTGAAGAAGCGTAACCCTGCGCCGAGGTTACGAATGATGTGATGTCTGCTCCCGAAATGTTATGGGTTGCGGCGGCAAGAGCGGTGTATGTAGCAAAGGCTGTATCTAGTGCTGTGTATGTTGAATAAGCAGAATCAATGTACCAATACTGACCAGATGCAGGGAACTTATCTGCTGCTTGATCAATAAAGGCATCCAGAGCAATAATGTTGGACTCAAGAGTATTCCAAGTGGTTAGGTCTATCGCCGCTACGAAAGTTTCGCTCAATACTGGGTCTGGGCTAATGTCTGCTAAATCTAGTGACCCTGAAGTGGTGTAAGGGATGCTAATTTCGTAGGTGCGCCCATTGGGAAATGACTCCTCAACGGTGTAAACAAAAGGATTCGGAACTACATCTGGGTCATTGGTTGCAGGAATAGAAACCGAGAAGGAGCCTGAACTCAAAGGTACTACAACGCTAGATGGGGCAACCATCTGATCATCTGTACCGTTACGCAATACCTCAGAAATACTAAATCGTATCTGACCCTCAATTGGGGTGCCTTCGAAGTCTACATAATTACCTGTAATAGTAACTGTGGTTAAATTTGGACCAAGAGCCATCAGGCACCTGCCAAAAAGAACAAATCAAATTTTTCAGCCAGATAAGAATTTGCTGTATTTCTTGATGTAAGAGCGCTTGCTGTAGCCGCTGAAAGAGCGGTTGCGTTAGTTGCGGCGGCATCTGTAGCCACCTCCAACTCAACCAAAAGAGCGTTTGAAGCGGTGTATTCGGCTATGGGTACATACGGTTCAGCCATGTTAGACCCCCATCATCATTAACTGATTGGTAGTGAAACTGGCAACTGCGTTTGCTGAATTTGAAGCCTCTGTTGCATAGGCTAAAGCATTGCCTTCGTATGTTGAGGCATTGACAACAATTTCTCTCCTATTGGTGGCATTGTTGTAGCGGGTCAATAAACCCTGATAAGTGTCCACGGATACATAAGAGGTAGCCTCGTCCTCAGAAAGCGCTGTAAGCAGGTCTGCAAGGTTTTGAGTGGTACCTGCAACCGAGATAGGTAAAGCGATTGGAAATGTACGACCAGAGGTAAAGTTCTCAACTATGTCGTAAATAAAAGGCTGGGGCATTACATCTGTATCGCTAGTAACTGGGAGGGTAATAGTAAAAGAGCCAGTAGCATCCAAAGTCTTGACAATATGAACTGGCATAATGTGGACATTGAGAGTTTTTTCCTTCAACATAGTCTGAGGTTCAAAAGTGATCGAGCCTCGAACTGGGTTGCCCAGTAAATCTACATAAGTACCAGCCACAGTTACGGTTGAGAGAGATGCTGGTAGAGCCATAATTAAGCGCCTTGACGAATTACATTAACTGTCTGTGTGCTTGAGGCAACAACTCCGTATAGTTTTTCGCCATCTTGCATTTCAACTGTGAAGTCACTTCCAGCGTTTAGAGAATAACCGTAGGAAGTGGTAGTTACACCTTCTCCGCCTAGATAAACGGTAGCGCCCCCTGTTGGATTTTGAACTGAAACGGTCTGCCCATCTTTTCCAGCATAGTTAGACGAAATTTGTGTGGCTGTTGTGCCTACTGATACGCGTTCGTGTGATATTGCCATGATTCTCCTTTAGAGAAAAAGAGGGTGACTCATTTTACTGAATCACCCCCCCTTTGGATTACTTGGAGGCGACTGCTTTCTTCGCCGTTGGTTTTTCAACTGCTTCTTCAATTAGCCTGATGTAACGATTGCCGACAAGATTTTTCACATGTTTCCATGATGAGACATCAACGATGTCACCCTGCTTTAGAGTTTCCCCATTACAAATCATTACCTTTAGAACTGTGGCTTTCATATTACGCAGTCATGTCAATCCATACATAAGAGAATGTACGGGCTGTGTCATTGATCGCTGATGCTGTTGGATTGTAAAGATAAATTGAAACTGTGTCTGCTGCTGAGACAGCCGCTCCACAGTAGATCAAATCATCATTTAGGTCTGATGGTGGGTTTACGATAATGATGTCAGTTGTCTTAGCACCTGTGAGGGTGAAAGTAACTGAACCGCGAGTTGTTGCTGCGATTGAAGCAGGGTCTACTGATGCTGTTCCAAAATCTAGTCCATAGGTGACATCGCCAGTTGAACCAACGATTCCGCCTACTGCTACTTCACCGCGAGAAATACGATTTACTTGAGGCATTTATTTTCCTTTTCTAAGAAAGAAGGGGAGAGCCTATTCAGACCCTCCCCTTCACTCAACTTAATTAAGCAACGATTGTGGACCAGAAGTAACCGAGGTCTGCTCCGATTACCTTGTTATCAAATGCCATTTCCGCTTCAATGCGGTCTGACTTGATTGACTCCATACGGAACTGTGAAGTACCGATTGTCTGTCCGAGACCACCTGAAACACCTGTCCAAGCGAATGTGTAACCCGCTGATGGTGTAAGAAGTCCTGGATTTGGAGCAACATGTGTAAGGAGTGCGCCCTTGCCGTAAGCAAAGCCGTAAGCCTCTGATGCGCCTTCAACATTTGTAGCCTTTACAGCCTTTGCAACCATAACGCGTGGGATGTCGAACATTGCTGCCAACATATCGGTTGTGATCGTTTGTGAAGATGTGTACTTGATACGGTCTACCAAGTCAGGGTGATTCTTCAACTGACGGAATGTTTCGTAGCCAAGTACAAGTGTATTGGCTTCCATTCCTGTGTTTCCAAGAATCTCGCTCTTTCCCGCTTCAATATCATTGATTGGGTCAGATGAAGTGTAATCACTCCATTGCTTTGTCTGTCCTGATGATGGAGTACCTGCAACACCTGTAACATCGTCAGCCCATACACCTGTTGTGAAGAAATCAGTTACAAACTGAAGTTCACGGCGGAGCATTAGACGGCGTGTGACGAACTCTGTTGCCTCACGGAGAGGGTTCAAAGGAGCATCTGCGTTAGCAAGTGTCTGATCATCAACATCTTTGTGGAAAGCAAAGACATCTGCTGAGTATGTTGCTGTTGATAGGTTGTATCCTCCACCAGCAGATTCAGTTCCAGGCGCACGGCGTTGAGCCTCATCGCGGAACCAATCGTTCTTGGTGTAAAGGAAATACTTGTCAGACTTCTTATCCACAGGAATTACTGGGAATACTTTGTCTGCAATGAAGTTGTCCTGATTCTGCAAATACCCAACTGAAATGTTGGTAAGGATTGCATCAATGTGGACTGAATTGATATTTGGCTGTGGCATTTTTAGTTATCCCCCTTAAGCCGCACGGTGCGGATTCGCACAGTTGATTACGGCGGTGACAACATTTGCATCAGCCGCAGATTCGGTAATTAGTGTTCCAACGACATACTTGGTTGTATCTGTTCCTGCAACTAAAGCAACTGCCTTACCTGCTGAAGATGTACCAATTTGTGCGCCTTCTGAGATTGCTGCACCAGCAACAATCTTTGTACCTCCGACAATAAGCACTTCTGCTTCCTGTCCTGAAGTTGGAGCGTTCTGTAGAACTCCGATAGGAATATCAGTTGCCGCTGCTGCTGCTACTGCTTCTCCTGATGAATTCAACTTGACGAATGTGTACTGCTTTGCGGAAAGGTCGGCACCTGCAACCAGGGTGACCTTTACCGAGTAATTACTGAATTCGTATGCCATGTTTAAGCACCCTTTTCGTTTCGGTATTGGACATAAAGTTCAGGATTGGAAGATGCAACATTGGCGAGCGCTTGCTCGAATGTCTTTGCATTTCCTTCCTCAACTGCCGACTTTGCCATTGCAGTCATACGACTGTAAGCATCGCCTGTAGTGAAGTCTGCTGATTTCCCGATTTCAGCAAAAATGTTTGCTGACTCAGCCTGAGCATTTACAGATGTGAGGATTTCCTCTACTGACTTTGCTAGGTCTGCATCAACTGTGGACAAGCGGCGTAGCGCTGGTCCAACCTTCTCTGCATCAAGATTCAAGTTTGAGAATCCCTTTGCCTTTTCAATAGCATCTGCATCAGCCTTGGCTTCGCGCTCCTTGCGGAGTTCTTCAGTTGCGGTTTCTGCTTGCTTTTTGAAATCTTCGATCATTTTGACGACTGACTCAGGAGCGGACTTCATGTATTCCATTTCATCCTTGGTCTTATCTGATTCTGGCTCTTTTTCCTCTTTAGACATTTCCATTTCGGAAAGTTTGCCTTCGAGTTCAGCGATTTTCTTCATCGCATCTTCAAGTGTCATTTCAGCCTTTTCGACCTGTGCATCAGTAGCCGCGGTTGTTGTTTCCTCCATGATGGAGTCCTCCTCGGTGAGCGTTTCGTCTAAGACTCTCTGAACTTCAGATTCATCGGCTGATTTCATAACCAGCCAACCCTCATGTAGATGTGCAGGATGGTCTACTCCAGATGTTTCCTCAATGACGAGATTTGCCATTTTGCGGGTACGAGCCAACATTCACTCCTAACGAAAAGTGCCTACCTAATCCAGTATGGACTGGTAGATAAACACGGGTCTTGACAAGCATAAGAATAACACAGGTGTAATTTCACCCTTTTTAAGAAGAAATCAGAATCCTTAGATTGACGATGGCGGCGATCAAATCTTCATAGGCGACCATCGAAAAGGGTTGCTCGTTCTGCCAGAATCGGGCAACTCTGAAATGGTAATCGCCCTCGGTCATCTTGCTCCAGACAAAAAACGCCTGGGAATCGTGGGGTAATTGAACTGCTAATCCAGCGAATCCTGGGGTAGTTGCAACGGTAGCAACTTCAAAGCCCATTGATTTAATGATGCCAAAAGTGTCGTCAATAACGGTGTTCATTTACGCCCTTTTCCCTGGGACTTCTCTACTTTTTTAGTGTTGAAGCCTTATGCCCTACAAGAGTTTCTGTTTCTTCGCCGTCTTTATAGATACGAATGAGAACTGCTGGGTCGTCTTTTTCAGCCTTAATACTAAATGATGATTTTGGAATTCCAAGAACTCCATCACGCATAATATGTTCAATTTTGCCTTGCGCTGTCCCACCTGATGCTTGCCAAGAAACCATATCGCCAACTGCTAATCCTAAAGCCTTTTTCATTGAATAAGCCATGTCCCGCATAGCCTTTTCAATCATTGATTTAGCGTAACCTTTAAGACCAGCGATTCCCTTTTCATCAACTTCTTTTTCAATCATCGCGTACTCATCGTCCTTCATGCTTTTCATAGGACCATTGCGAAGTTCTTTGAGAATCTTTTTGTCTTTCATTTGGTTTCCCTTGGCTTCTTTTTCTTTGGATTCATAATTGTATCAACATGGACATCATTGACTCCTGGACCATCTTCCTTCTCAACTTCATCCATATCAACATAAAGGCGCTCTGCCTTACCGCCGATTGAATAGCCAAGAATTTCTCCTTCTTGAACTTTCTTCCACGCCCAAGGCTCCCAGATAACACCAAGAAATACTGTGTTTGGCGGGTATGTATGGCTTACTTCTAATCCGCTTAGAGTTTTTATGGGAACTGTTAATTCGTATGGGAACGCCATAACTTCTACCCATTCTCCAGCAACCACATCTCGGTCATGCTGTAGACGGATACGGCGGTCATTGGTCTTTACATAATCCCAGACTGCTCGTTGCAACTCATCTGCATCTGTCCATTCACCATGGGCATCAACTCGATCTGGAATATACATAGCCCCTAGCGTGTAACGCTTGGCATCGTCAGCCTTTGTAACCCCATAGGCTCCAATGCGTGTGGCTTGGTCGTGTTCTTGGCGCTTTGCCACATCAGCCCATGCTTGTCCATCAGGCAACAAAGCATCAGAGTGTTGTAAATCTTGTTCAGGAAACAAATCTCTATGAAAACGAAGCATCGCTGTTGCCAAGCCCCGCCGCTGATGTGCTTTACCAACTACGACTTCAACAATGGTTGATTTTCCATCGTTTGAATTTCTTCGCCAAGGATTTCCTTGCATCTGAGTAGTATCTAAATGTCCTACGACCCCTTTATTAGACCCAGATGACCAGCCATCTATAGTAGTTCCGTCTGTAGGTTTTTTAATAGCATAAACAGTATCGCCTCTTAGCCCATCAACATACAGAACATAATCTGTAGGTTCTTTGCCCTCGGGCTGGTAACGAACTACTCGGGTTCGTTCATTGAAAAACTCATTTACTCCATCGTTTTTACCAATGATAGTTAATTTATCTGACCCTGATTCAGCCCAAGAACCGTGGCTTGACTGGTCATGTTCCTCATGTTTTAATATAGGTTTCCACGCAAGTGACTTCTTTGCAGGTGCATCAATAGCCTGACCCTCAAATCCATTTGCCTTTGACCATTCAAGAGAAACATCTAGCGCTTCTTTTGCTGTTACGGATAAACGATAGACGGGTATCTCTGTTCCAGGATTATCGAAAGCGAAAGCAACTGCGGCACCCCATGTGTGGTGACCATCAATTACATATCCATCGCTTGAAATAAGGATTCGCTCGTCTTTTGGAATCTCTCCATCTTCGCGGAACTTCTCATAGATTGCTCCAGAGCGAGCAGCGGAAATTTCTTTTTGAACTGGCTTGAGGGTTGTTGGGTCTACCTTCTCCTTCTCAGCAGTAATTCCCTTGGATTCCTCAATTTCAGCAAGGAAGCGAGCGCGTTCTTTTCCAGGAATCTGCGGCATATCCTTACGAGCAATACCCATTCCCTCATCACCGTAAAGCAAGGTGCCTTCGATGCTCAACTCAGTTAGGTCTGGGTGGTCTGTGCGCTTTGCTGCCTTCATTAAGAAAGCAGAAACATTTTCTTTTTCAACCATTGGATGCTCACCATTATTGATTGCATCAGCAATTCCATCCGCCCATGAGCCGTGGGTTTTCTGATCGTGCTTTCCTGGGTTATGTTTTGCAACTTCTTTTTCCGCCCGAGCAATCATGGTCTCAGCCCATCTGAATCCTGCATCGCCGCCCCAGGCATCCCAAGCAACTCGACCCGCTGAGGGGAATCCCTTCTCGCCTTGGCTAAAACCAATAGCCTTTTTGTCTACTGCGTGGCGAGCCAAAAATGATTTCATTCGCTTTAGAGTTGCAAGCGAGACACCTTCTCCAGATGCCAACTGACCTGCGCGAGAGCGACCAATTCCAGTAAAGCCATCTCCAGCCTTGCCTTCAGAAATCCAATCAAGCGCTCTACGGGCTGCGGTACGGACTGCCATTGGCGGTACAAATGTCTCAGCCTTTTCTACATTCTTTACGATAGGTGCTTTTTTGATAACTTCCTCAAGGCGCATTTCGTACCCAGTAGTAGTTAGGAAAAGTTGCACATTGGCAACTGAAGAACCTGTTGATTTAATAACATCAGCGATCATGTCTGCTGGGAGTGAG
>Ga0209087_1000059_pt1 | contig 61110 bp, 61 predicted proteins | sample S_130805_EF_Meta_FD_187321 | JGI IMG/M metagenome (GOLD analysis project Ga0209087, IMG submission 187321) | Freshwater microbial communities from Lake Simoncouche, Canada to study carbon cycling - S_130805_EF_MetaG (SPAdes) (version 2) | ecosystem: Environmental > Aquatic > Freshwater > Lake ... | reverse complement strand
ACTTTTTGAAATGCTATATTTTGTTTTTCAAAATCATTAATTAGCAATAATATTGCCAATTAATCATTAATCGGCAATATTATTGCTAATTAATTAAAATGCCTAAATAAAAACTTGCAAAATAAAAAGTCCTGAGAATTTTCGAAAAATACTTTTTCGCTTTTTTTGAAAAACAAATTCTGAAGACTTTTTGAAATCCTATATTTTTGTTTTTCAAAATCATTAATTAGCAATAATATTGCCGATTAATGATTAATTAGCAATATTATTGCTAATTAATTAAAAATGGCTATTACAAAAAGCGGTAATAAATATTTATTTTCTATTCCATATACTCCTATGACAAATTCTCCAATAGAAAATTACTTCAATCAAATAAAAACATACATAAAAAAGAAAAGAGATGTATATAGTTTTGGAGAATTAGCAAAAAATGTGGATATATCAATAGAAAAAGTAAAACCAGAAAATTATAAAAATTATTTTGAATATGCTTATGGAACAAGTAAAAAAACAGAATATACAAGAAAACCATCAACACGAAAACATAAACTAAAACAATATAAAGATATATAAAATTGAATAAAATTGATTTGTTTTTATTCAATAATAAATATATTACAATACTTTAACTACAATCAAGAATGAACGAAATTAAACCCACCATAGATATTGATAAACAACAAATAATAACACTATTTAATGATAATGTTAAAGGGGTTGAAATATGTTTAGAAGTACAAAATGTAAATCACGATGGAAAAGAAGGTCATTGGTTAGAAACAAAAATGGGTATAAAACATAACGCAAAAAATGAGCCTGATATTAATGGATATGAAATGAAAAAGTCTTCAAATAAAATTACACTTGGAGATTTTAGTGCGAGCGAATATGCGTTTTCAAAAAAAAGGAGTAGCATAAATGAGCTTAATAATTGGACAGATGAAGAGAAAATTAATAGAACTAATTATATTAGGACATTTGGAAATCCAAATCCAATTAAAAATAACAGATGTTCTTGGTCTGGAAGTTGTGTTCCAATATATGGTAGTTGGAATTCCAATGGACAAATGCTATCAATAACTGAAAATAATGACATAGTTGCTTATTATTCGTTTTCAAAAGATACACGAACTATAAAAAACGATTTCCCTACATTCTTACAAAATGATAATATTGTAATTGCTTTATGGAAAGCATCAAAAATGAAACCACATATTGATAACAAATTTAATAAAAAAGGGTTCTTTATGTGTAAAAAAATAAACAATAAATATGAAAAAATTTGTTTTGGAAAATCATTTAATTTTGAGTATTTTATTGAATGTATCAAAAATAAAAAGGTTATATTTGATAGTGGAATGTATGATGGGAATAGTCGTAATTATTCACAATTTAGAGGGTCGTGTTTTTGGAATGAATTAATCACTGAAGAGTATTAATTATATACTTACCAAGATGATATGCAAATCTACACGCAACTGCGTTTCCTATCTGCATGATAATATCTTTATTTGAACCATCTATTATATAATTATCAGGAAAACTTTGTATTCGTTTTAGTTCCATTATAGTTAATCTTCTAATTTCGGTTTCGTTATATCTAACTAAAGCATCATAACCATCTTTCCAATATCTTGCAGGAATAGTATATGAAGGTTTTTCAAAGTCTAATATTTGAGCTCCAAAACCAAACCCCTTTTCTTTATTTACACCCTTTTTATTTGCTATTCCTGCTAATGCTTTTTCGCTTAAATAATATTTTTTATCTATCTCATTTCTTGGTATTAATATATTTTTAACAGGTATTCTGTCTTTTACTGATGGTATAATTGGTTCAGGTTCTTTTGGTATAATATTTAAATCTTTTCGAATTCCTATAATTATAGTGCGTCTTCTATTTTGTGGAACTTCAAAATCACTTGCGTATAACTTATTAATTATACAATTATAGTTTCTATTCAATTGTTCCATTATAATATCAATTACCTTTTCACCATTTGATGTTTTTTTTGAAAGCATACCAATTACATTTTCCATAATAAACGCTTTGGGTTTAAAATAATCAAGATATTTAACATATTCCATAAATAAAGCATTTCTTGGGTCGTTTTTATCTCTTTTTCCAGCAATACTGAATGATTGACATGGTGGTCCTCCAACCAAAATATCTATGTTTTTATTTTCTTTATTGTATAATTCGTTGAATTTTTCAGGAGGCAACTTTGTTAAATCTTCGCAATATGCTTTATGTTCAAAATTTTTATTGTAACTTTCAACTGCTTTATCCCAAATGTCAATTCCTGCAATTATATTTAATCCTGCGTCGGTTAAACCTTTTGACATTCCTCCGCACCCACAAAATAAGTCAATTACATTTAATGTTTTGGTTATAGGTTCAATAAGAGATGGTGAGAGTTCATTAATAACATCTTCGCTTATTAAAATATTTTTATATTCTTCAGTATTATTACTTGTTTTATTTTTGGAGTTAATTAGTTCTATTAATTGTGGTTTATTTTTTGAACTACACTTTGTAATACCCAATTCTTTACACTTCTCTAATAAGTCAATTTTACTCATTTTTGAAATATTCATTTGTTCTGTTATGTTGATTATAATATTACTTTCAGTATTATTTAATTTCAAATTTATATTTAATTCAATCAATTTTTCATCTACCGCTTTATCTATTAACGCCTTGATTTTGTCTGTTTGAATTTCGCAAGGATTTTTACGACTAATGTGTTTATCGTAGTGTGATTTTTGAGAAAAGATTTTCGCACATTTTTCGCAACTATATTTACCCATTTTAGTTATATAGTATATACATATTTTATTTCTATATTGTTTTAACTAAAAATACCCAAAAGTGTTTTTCCTAAATAATACCGATTACACCGACCAAAAAGAAAAATGAGACAAACTTAATATAAAAAATAAAAAATTAATTACTACTTTATAATACTTGATAATATGCGTTTGAAATGAGAAAAGGTCTAAAATAATAAATCTGCAATAATATTGCTAGTTGCTAAAATACCTAAATAAAAACTTGCAAAATAAAAAGTCCTGAAATACGTTTTACCTATTCCACGCCATTTACATTTTAAACTCATACTCTTTTTTCATACAATTTGCCTTCTTTTCCACACATACTATCACAACTCCTTAATGTAGAACAATACTTGTATTCTGTGTTATTATCATTTTTTCCATTCACCCAAAAATAATCATTGACTTTCTCTTTTGGAAACAATGTGCATTTTCCAAATTCACTATTCGCAAAAAAAGGCTTTGTATAAAACTTACAATCAATACACAATTTTGGTCTAATTTGGCTTGTTAAAAATCGTGATAAAATACTAATGCATGTAATTCTCTTCAACATAGCGTTCATTATTATGAAATAAATATAATGAAATATCTAAGTTATTTACATCATTGAATGTGTAAAATCGCACCATAAATGATAATTTATTATCATTTACATAAAGCTGCGGTTTCTAATCTTGAAGCGTGTAAAATAAAACAATACAATAATATCAACCACCCAATAACATTTTAGTATACAATCAGTGTTCTAATTCTTAACTACCCTTTGAATATTTTTTGTGAGAACATATCGTTCATAGTGCATAGTTCTCCTTCTTAAGTTACAAGAAAGGCAAGCAATTTCAACATTATCTATATTATGACCCATTTTATTGTCTATTCTTTCTAATGTCCATTGTTTAGGTTCTCGAACATTTTCATATAAAAGAGAAACACATTCCTTACAATAAAAACATTTCAATTTACAATCCTCCATCTTTTGAAGAACTCCTGACAAATCCGAGAACCTAGTGATATCTAATATGTCTTTTTCAATATCTTGAGAACGATAACTAGAGAGTTTATTTTTTATTTGTTGATATATAAAGGCTGTTTTAGAAGGATCATATAATATATCATAATGGTTCTCAAATTTTAATTCTTGATCTGTAAAATTCCATTTCTCAGTCGTTGTTATTTTTCTTTTTTGTTTTTCCTTTTCCTTTATTGTTTTTGTTTTGTTTTTTTGAGAACATGGTTGTTCTATTATAATTGTTTTTGTTTTTTCTTCCATATAATATAAAAAGTTATATTATATAGTATTATATGGCGACGGGTCAATTACCAGATGTTGTATCGGACAGACTGAAATCTGAAGCAGATAAGTTTACAAATCATTTTTTTAGTGGTATTTTTATAAATGGTATTACTCCCATTATTGGCAATGACCCAGCTGGCAATGTCCTAACTAGTAATGTCGTATATGTCAATGACCCAACTGACAATGACTCATCTAAGAGACAATCGAATAGTAATCAGCCAGATGCCAATGATAACAGTGGTCCAATAGAACGGATTTTACCTGGTCCAGGTGTTCAGGGTCCAACTGTTGCAACAATGAAAACAATAAAACCCCTAAACCCCTAAAGATATTTAGTAAATGGCTAATATATAATTTATCCAATACTATTATATATGGAGTTTGATTTAAATAATAATATAATAAATAATACAATACATTGTAATTACGACAAAACAGACTTTTATAAGAATCAAATAGAAAAAACAGTAGCGAATGGTGGGTACATCAAGATTCCTTACCCTTCTAAATCCAATACTCCAAATATATATTCAGATAAGTTATTCAATGGTGAATATGTAACAAAAAATATATATATTATAAAAAAAATACACAAAATAAAAAATATACAATTTGATGGAGAACTTGTTATTGAACATAAATCCTTGACAAATAATGAAACGCCGTTATATTCATGTTTTTTACTGAAAACCTCTACAAATACAAATGCAACCGATATTGATACGTTAATATCAGGAACATCAGATACATCAATTAATATGAATAGTTATAGTATTTCAGAGAAAAAGGCTATTTTTTATAAAACCAGTAATGAAAATGTAATAATATTTCCAACGCCTATTTTAGTAAAGTCCGCATTTGATGAATATAAATCGCAAGCAATATTGAATCTACCTGAAAACTCAAATGAATATAGTGTTGTAAACATTACATCAAATTTAGGAAATATCGAAGGATTCAAAGAAGGTGTAGATAATACTATTGAAGAAGATAAATATGTCGACGTTGCCACTTATTGCCAACCAATTGACGAAGAAGATCCCGCAATTGCCGAAAAAGCAGAAATTTTAATTCCATCAGACGGAAAAGTATCAATCAATAAAGCTGCGACTAGTCAATTAAGCACCGCAATGAATTTTTTTGGATTCTTCATTATGGTAATATTTGTAATAGTCATTGTACCGACAATCTATCATTTCTTTATTGTTAAGCTAGTTTTGGATAATAAGAAAGAGAATCCACCATTTACGCCTCAACAAATGCTAGATAGATTAAGCGCAGTAGACATTGTTATGGGTGTTATGTTATTTCTGTTCTCATTTGCGTTAGTAAATAATGGAATTGTATATAATTTGCCAGGCAATACAGTTGTCGGATTTTATGTTTTTATATTTTTCATTTCGTCATTTATTCTTTTACAATATAAACGCATGTTTGATAGCGAGAATTTTTTGAAACCATTTAATGAAGTAGATCAATTGAATCCGGCAAATATAGCTTCAATTAAACCTGATCTAGGTGGGTTTATACTTGGAATTTTTTACAATAGAAGTATACTTACAATTGCTCTCTTAACTGCACTTATATATGCTATTATTCATTTTTCTATTATAGTACCTAACGGACTTCATAAAGGAAACATGAGTTCCATTCTTATGTATATACCAGTCTATATGGCGATTTTATCCATGTATATTGCGGTTTATATAAGACACGTTATACCACCACAATAAGTAACGATAATAACCCAACCCAATGTCACAAGATAAATAATTTGATATTATATTATATTTCAAATTATTTGTATAAAGAAGCACCCGTAACGCGTTCGGCGACAGGTTTAAAATCAGTTGCAATAGCTATATCATTATTAAATGTTTGAGCTGGAGCCATTGTTCGAATAACATCCTCTTCTAATGTTACATTGCGAACAGGGTTCATTTGTACCATATCATTATGTCTTTTGTCTTCAGATGGAGTATGTTTTACCATGTAAGCATCCGCGCCTTGAGATTTGACTAACGCGCTTCTTCGCAATAATTCATAAGCAACAAAGATATAGACAACCCCTAAAATAGGGTTCGTATAGAAAAATAAATAAAGAGTGATCAATAAAATCGAAAAAAGCCCAATAGGTGTATTTATAATATTTGCCATGTATCCAGGTGTTCTAAATGGAAATATAATGTAAATCGCAAAAATCACAAGTGTTGCTAATTCTAAAGATGTAAATGATTTTGTAAAATCGTTAAATTGCATTTGATTATATTATATTATATTATATTTTTTGTAAAATTGAAAGGATTCGATAATATATAACAATAGTATAAAATGAAACCGTTTTTCAAAAGACAAACTTTTAATAGATTTCCTAAAAAGCCGCTTCCACCAAAAAATGACGAGGACGATTTTATGACACCTAAATATAAAGAAACTGTGCGGGCAAATTCTTATTTGGGCAAAAAAGGATATACGATTCCGAAAACGTCATTAGACACAACAGATTACGAGTTTTTGAAAAAAGATTTGTATATGATACCATTTACAATGGGCCCATCTTTCGGAAACGCTGAAGAATCGAATTTTCCAATATATAGAGAAAATGCCGCTAAAATATATGTTCCGCGATTCTATGGCATCAAACGATACGGTCTTCCAGATAGATCCGAATTATCTGATGGCGAAGATATTGATATTGAGTTTACAAAAGAGTTGCGCGATTATCAAACAAATGTTGTGAATATATATTTAAAATATGTGAGAACACCAATATATATGAACGCTGAAGAATTTGGAAACGGCGGTATTCTAGAGCTACCATGTGGTTATGGTAAGACAGTATTGTCATTAAAAATAATTGCGGAGTTGAAAAAGAAAACGTTGATATTGGTTCATAAAGAGTTTCTGATGAATCAATGGATAGAAAGAATCAACGAGTTTTTGCCAAGTGCTCGGGTAGGCAAAATTCAAGGACCCATATATGAAGTAGAAGGAAAAGATATTGTTATTGGTATGATACAGACATTACATAGCCGCAATTTTCCAACTGAAGCATTCTCGCCTTTTGGATTAACCATCATAGACGAAGTTCATCGAATAGGAAGCGAAGAGTTTTCGAAAACATTGTTTAAAACCGTGACACCATATATGTTAGGAATATCTGCAACGGTTGAACGAAAAGATAAATTAACCAAAATATTGTATATGTTTATTGGTGATAAAATATATTCAGTGGATAGAAGTGACGATGACCCTGTTCATATTCGGGCAATAGAGTTCAAAACAAATGATAAAGAATTTAATGAAACAGAATATGATTTCAGAGGTTGTCCAAAATATAGCACAATGATTAGTAAGTTATGTGAATATGGTCCTCGTTCCGATTTCATTGTAACAGTTATTTCTGATTTAATGAAAGAGAACGAGGATAAACAGATTATGATACTAGCACACAATCGAGCATTGCTGACCTATCTATATGACGCAATCCGACATAAAATATCCGATGATGATTCTACCGTAGGATATTATGTAGGTGGAATGAAGGAAAAAGATTTGAAAATTACAGAATCGAAAAAAATCGTGTTGGCAACATACGCAATGGCAGCAGAGGCATTAGATATAAAAACCCTCTCTACGTTAGTAATGGCAAGTCCTAAAACAGATATTGAACAATCGGTTGGTCGAATTTTGAGAACGCGAGGACAAAACCCGATTGTCGTGGATATAGTCGATTCACACGAGTATTTGAAAGGGCAGTGGTTAAAACGAAAAGCATTTTATAAGAAATGTAATTATAAAATATTTTCAATACCTTCTACTAAATATACAGGATTTATGATAGATTGGGCGAAAGATAAAACTTGGAAATTAGAGTATGACCCGAAAATAGCAAAGACGAACGCACTAGAAAAAAACAAATGTTTAATCACTATTTCAGATGAATCAATAGGAGAGCACGAGTAATTTATTGATAGTAGTTACAATATGGAACAATATATGATAATATTCCCATGAATCATTATTGTAATGGTGTAAAAGACAAGACGCATTATAGAATGATATAATCATAAATATGTTTGTATATCCGATGATTCGACCGACCACACCTATTATATTTTGATGTCCATATAAAAAATAGAGAACACCGGTTGTCTTACTAACAAATAAATCAATGTTTTTTCTTGGTCCGGGTATAGGGTTTTTCCAATAATTCATAGAACAAATCATGGAACAAAGAGATAATGATGAAAGAATATATTTTTTATTGTAGAACCCATATATGGTTGGAATTGCAAATAAACTGGTGGAAAATAATAATTTATATCTTGGACAAATCATTATTCAATAATAAAAAAAATATTTATGTAGTTTTATACAAGAATTTACAATCAATGTATATGGTTTTGAATCTGAATATCGCCATCGATACATGATTTTACCAAAACTTCCACCAGCATTTCTTTGTACTTCTGGATCTTGACTTGGACTTTTTAGTTGGCTTTCTAGTACCTCTATTCTTTCTTTTTTTACCACCTGATTGGTAAGAACTCGCATTTCCGGAAAGACTGGAAGCATTAACGCTTGGAAGAACCGTATTTTTAGAGGCAACGTCACTCATTATATACTATATGAATATTTTTACACCTTTGCACATTTAAAACGCCCTCCCGTAGGGAAGACGCAAAAATAAACAAAAGGTAATTGCGGATTTCACGCCACGATATGCTTATCTTCCTCTAAAGGAGTATCACAATCGTTCATATTCTTTGGACTAAAACATTCTGGTCTTCTTTTTCCTACTTGTTGTAATTGCAGTAAATATAGAATGTTTTTAGAAGCGTTAATATCTCTATCCATACAGCATAATTTACACTCGTTGAGTTTGCAACGGATTACACTATTGATTTGAGATATTCTTGCTTTTGTATATGTTCCATCTTTTTTCTTTCTTATTACTTTATTTTTGTATAACTCTATTGGACTTTTACATAAATTACATGTTTTACTTGTTCCCCATTCATCTATGTCAATAACATCACAGTATTTTCTTAATTCATGCTTAAATTTTTGTATAGGTGCAGTTGGGTGTTTCTTTACCAATCCATGTTGCTGTGAAAAATCACCAAAACCCACTAATGTTTTCTTATCTTCTACGATATTCTTACATATTTTATGCATAGTAGCCTTACCACGACAATATGACCTAAAAGATAATCCACGAAAGTTCTTGTAAAGATGAAATTGAAAAATAGTATTCAAATGTGGATATACATATTTGAAATAATTTGACATTTTATGTAGATTCGTTGTTTTGAAACTGGGTATATTAAGCCACATTTCATAATGTTCCCAGCCCTTATACCACATTTCTCTTTTCCTACATGCATATTTCATTTTACAATCATTTCTATAACTCGGTGTTGTGGTTTCAATTACTCTACCAGTATCATTACAAGATGTTTGTAATGACCTAACACCTGGGTCTATTCCAACATATTGTTCGTATTTTATTTTTTTGACATCTTTCGGTTTAGGTTGTTCCATTTTTGGTTTTCGTAATCTAATAACTGCTATTTTACCATCAGTAAAAATCGCGTTCGCAAATTTTCGTTGTTTAGTTTCAAACTTTTCTATCTTGAAAAACTCATACCAATAAACCAATTTATTTTCGTTGAAATCTGGAACAGGTTCTTTGGTGAAATATCCAATAATATCTTTCAGACAACTACTACAAATTTCTATAGTAGAAAGTGTAAATGAATTTTTTGTTGGTAATAAATTGAATGTTCTTATATCTTTGATATTTGGATATTTTTCAAAAGTGGTTAGTATCTTGTAATAAATTTTGATGAAATGCGATAAATGATTTTTGATATTCATTTCGGTCGGAGGATATACTAACATTTCACGCATGGATTTTATGAAATAGTTATTACCATTATATTCGTTTGCATAAATATCCTTTAACCATCTGTATATGACAGATTTTCGTGTTTCTCCTGTTTTTATTTCCAAATATTTATGAAATCGTTTATAGAAATTTAATTTCAAATGGTTTTCTGTCATCGTCATTTGTTGTTTATTCAAATTATTGATAAGATTCCCCATTCTATCTCTGAAAGGTAGTTCACCTAAATGCTCGTTATAATGTGAAAAACTAATATAAAGTTCATCTGTAGTATCTACTTTTTCTTTTCGCTCTTTCATTACAGAAACCGCAGAACATGCTTGATAAAATAAATTTTGTGTGATTTCTGGAAGTGGTTTCTTTTCTTGTATAAGACGAATAAAATGATAATTTAACAATTGGTAAGATAAAAAACAAATTTTGTTGATATTCAATACGATTTCCAGTATGCCTCCATTCAAATAGTTATTTTCTACTAAACTATTGAAAGTGGTTTTCACACAGGTAAATTCTGTATTTTTATTTGCTTCTTTTCTTTCTTGGACATCTTTTCGTTTTGTTTTTTGTGTTGGTTTTTGAGGTTGGGTTTCATCTTCCTTCTTTTTCTTTCCCATATAAAATACCTAAAGATAATTTGTTTAAGTATTTTACGCAATAATTCATATAAATAATAAAAATTGATATAAAGTTATTTTGTATTTATATTTATTAATAAATACAAATAATGAATATACCATTTGAAAAGTCATTTGCATCACATGAAAAAAGTAAATATTGGAGTAGTAAAAATACTGAAAATCCAATGAATATATTCAAATCATCTGGTAAAAAATATTGGTTTGATTGTCTCTGTGGTCATACATTTTGTTCAACACCTAATCATATAACAAGTAAAAATCCGACATGGTGTCCATATTGTAGTAATCCACCATTAAAACTTTGTGAAAATATTCATTGTATATTGTGCTATAATAATTCATTTGCATCAAATGATAAATCAGAATGCATTATAGAAGATGAAAACAAAAACAAAATAAATCCAAGAAATATATTCAAATCTGGTAAAATAAAATGTTTATTCAAATGTGATAAATGTTCTCATCTATTTATAAGTAGTATAAATAATGTATCATTTGGTAAATGGTGTCCATATTGTAGTCATAAAAAACTTTGTGAAAATAATGATTGTAAATTATGCTTTGAGAAATCATTTGCTTATAGTGAAAGATGTAAATATATTATAGGGGATGAAAATGGAAATAAAATAAATCCTAGAAATATATTCATATCCAGTAAAATAAAATGTTTATTCAAATGTGATAAATGTTGTCTTGAATTTAAAATGACCTTAAATGATGCAACTAAATATTGGTGTCCTCATTGTGTAAATAAAACAGAAAAAAAATTATATGAAAAAATTATTCTTATATATTCATCATTAATTAGACAATTAAAAAAAGAATGGTGTATTAATGAATTAAGTAAAACAAATAAATACTTACCATTTGATTTCTGCATTCCTGAATATAAAATAATTATTGAATTAGATGGACCGCAACATTTTAGACAAATAATGGATTGGAAATCACCCGAAGAACAACATAGAACAGACAAATTCAAAGAAGAATGTGCAAATAATAATGGATATTCTATAATTCGTTTATTACAAGAAGATGTATTTTATGATACTTATGATTGGGTAAAAGAATTATGTGAAGCAATTGAAGAAATAAAATCATCCAATGAAATAACAAATATATATTTATGTAAAAATGACGAATACGACCAATTTTAGATCGCCGTATTTTCATTGACCAATTTCTCTTTCCGTTTCAAATAATAATTTCTCCGCCATTCTTTCAATTTCTCTGGATTTTCTGTTTTCAATTTTTCCACATAATTTTTAGTTCTTTCTTTAACAACCTCTTTATTATTTTCGTAATATTTTAGATGCCGATTACTATTCGTATATTTTTTCAAATGCTCTTCTAATTCCATTATATATTTCTCCATTTTTTCTATTTTTTCTTTCAAAACAGTTATTTCGTCAGTTGAATTCATACTATATTTAAGATATATTATGAATATATTTTTAAGTTTTTATGTTATAATCTTATATGACACATCACAAAAGCGAAGACTATAAAAAACAAGCAGTCAAATATTATTTGGTTGAAGATAATACTCAAGAAGAAGTATGTAGAGTATTTGAATGTTCTCGGCGTAGTTTGATGAGATGGGTAGAACAATACAAGAAAAATGGAAAAATACAACGGAATAATAGAAGTCCTATTGCATATAAAGTAAAAAGAGAACACATCCAATTTATCAAAGATGAACTCACGAAAAATAAAACAATTACGATGGAAGACCTACTCTTTTTACTCAAGAAGAAATATCCAAGTTTATCGTTAAGTAGGTTTCACTTAAATCGTGTTGTAAATGATAATAATATTACGCTAAAATTAACCAGAATACGGCACAAACCTACACATAGGTGGGGTAAAGAAATCAATATCAATGATAAATTAGACGAATTCTATAAAGAAATTGGTAAATATAAAATAGAAGATATAATTTGTATTGACGAAACCAGTATAAAATCATTACAAAAGAGAAATCACTGCTATAGTCAAAGAGGAAAACGATGTGTCATAAAGACACAATCCCAAGATGTATTCAAGAAATATACTGGAATATTTGCGATTTCTGTAAATGGTGTAGAAGGATGGGAATTATATGAAAAAGGTGGAATCAATACAGAACGATTAGTAGATTTTCTACGAAAATTTATTACAGAAAAATATAAAAATAAAATTATCATTTTGGATAATGCTTCTGCACATAAAAACGATACTATTAGAGATTTAGTTAATAAACACAATAAATTATTATATTCTGTTCCATATCAACATTTTAGTAATGCAATTGAAAATTATTTTAGTATGTTGAAATCAAAATTGCAAAAATTTAGTGGGTTAAAATATGAAAATTTGAAAGAAAATATAGTAAAAGCAATAGAAATTATACCAAAAGAATATTATAAGAACATTTTGGAAGGTGCTTATAATAGAAATAAAAAATACATTTCAAAAAATAAAACTCGCAAAAATCCAAAGAAAATGTATAAATAATGGGCGTTTTAAATGTGCAAAGGTGTAATTTTTGAAACCGTTCCAAAGAAGGAACACGTGTTAACTTACGATTTCCTAGGTTATTTACAAATGGGCGTTTGAAATGAAAAAAGGCGTAATACAAGAATGGCTATAATCAAAATTTATACGGGTATGAAAAGACCCAACTTTGAATTTCTTTTTTCGCATATTTTGTGCGGATTTATACCAGTGAAGGTCTAAAATTATACTTTAATTCCATATGGGTTATCAACCTGCTTTGAAATGGTTTCTATATCTGATAAATTAATTTGAACTGGTTCGCGACCTTCCGAACTAAATATAGTTTCAGGTGTTATAGCAATAAGTTGAGATTGTTCGCGAGATACTGAATCACTAAGCACGGTTTCAGGTGTTGTCATATGAATTCTTTTTTTCAAATCTATTGGCGTTAGCAGTAATTGAAATAAAAATATAGTATCTTGTTTAAATTTCGTTCCTAAACATATTCGAATATAATTCATTCGGGTAATTAACAAATTTGCGTGAGTATAATCTTTAATATTAAATACTTCGTCGACGATTTTGTTTTTGTCAAAATTCTTAATAACACGATTTACTTCTCCATTTTCGGGTGGCATGCGTGGAGCATTTACATCTGCATCATCTATATCTAATTCGATTGCTTCCGATAACTCCTGTTGTAATCCTGTATATAATTCTGAACTACTTGAATAATAAAAAAATTCACTACTTAATTTACTTATTTCACTTTGATTATTTTGGTAATAAGTATTCATATATACCAATAATAGAATACTACCAGTTCGTCCAAATCCGGCTAAACAATGTATTATTGTCTTTTCCCATTCAAAATAATAATTATAATTTAATAATTCAAACCATGTTCTAAGACTTCCTGCAGTATAATCTTCTATTTTATGATTTTGAAATTCAATAATATTATTATATTCTGTTTCTGGATTCATACTTTTTATTGCTTTCCACATACGACTTTCGTAATGTTTATCAGTTAAATAAGTTTCACCATTCATTGTATACCCATCACCATCTCGTATATACCCTTCGCAATTTTTCATCGGGGGACGATTCCTCGTGGGAGGTTCACTAACATCACACCCTTGTAATGAAATTATACGTTTAATGTCTTTTACATGCATATAAAACATTAAAGTTGCTAAACACTTGTTTGTATCTTGATCTGGTATAGATGTAGCATATAGACATGTATCTTTCAATTTAACCAATGTTGTCCATTGAATCGTGTTAGTAAAAGCATCTTTTTGCCAATTTGGTTTATAAAAAACATGTTCATATACAGAAACAATACCACCTTTAATAATATGGTTAGATCTATGTAATTTACGATTACGTTTACGACTACGTTTAGGCAATTTATGAGGTGTTTTTGTCATTATAAACATATATATATATATTATATAATGCGATATTTAAATTTGAATCGTGATTCAAACCTAAAATTAAAACATTTTAACTCACCTTTCACTGGTAAAAACCGTTTAACTGTTAAAAACAAATCATCAAAGGATAACATTAAAAACAAATCACCAAAGAATAAAGTTAAAAACAAATCATCAAATAATAAAAAAGTTAAATCTCCTAATTTACATTCCAGTGCTAAAAACATAAAATCAAAAGAAAGTGAAAAAATACATATAGAAAGTGAATCAACTATGGAAAATTCAAACAAAATACGTGGTATTATAAGTAAGTCCACCAAATCATTGATGAATTGTCCCACAGGTATTACAAAAGAAATGTTATTAATCGAACTTGATTGCGAAGATTTGCGCTCAAGAAAAGAAAAAGAAACGAAGGAAAGTTTATGGTCTACATATAGAGAAATTAATTCGAATATATTTACAGATAGACCTTCACCATCGGATGAAGAATTACATGAACTAAAAGAACTCATCAAGAAAATCAGAGAATAAAAGCGCGTTATAATTCTATGAATATGAGATTTTATTTTTTTGAATATTTTCTTGAATATTTTCTTGAATATTTTCTTGAATATTTTTTTGAATATTTTTTTGAATATTTTCTTGAATGATTTTTTGAATATTTTCTTGAATATTTTCTTTTTTTATTACCTCCACATTTATCTATAAAAAAATTGTCTTCATCAAACAAAAATGATCTTCTAATATTAGTGCTTAATTCACTTTCTTTAGTTGTTATATCCATAAAAATTTCTTTAACAATAACCCAGTTATCTAGTTCTGTTTTATATTTAGAGTCTTTAAGTTTTGGAAATAAACGAACATCAAATTTATTTTTAGTAGTTCTAGCTAAATGATCTTCTGGTTGTTCTCCTAATACTAAAGAATAATATATATAAGTTACAGTAAATGCTATATCACTAATACTAACATCTGGATATTCTTTTATAAAAAGAGGAATTTTTTTTGACAAAAAATCTAATTCTTTTTCACTACAACATATGTTAAGCCTCTCTAAATATGGTGGTTTATCCACTTCATTATATCTTTTTGTAGTTATTTTTAATTCTTCATTGATAATTTCAGCAGCGTTTCTGATATATTTTTTGATATCTTCTATATTTACCTCTTCTTCACTAATATTTATATCATCTTCTGTCTGATCTTCTGTCTGATCTTTTGTCTGATCTTCTGTCTGATCTTCTGTCTGATCTTCTGTCTGATCTTTATGATCTTCTGTCTGATTTTCTCTCCGATCTCCTATTGAATATTCCATTAAATATTATATATATAAAGTAGATTTAGTTATTTTTTTTACTCCACTTTTTTATATATTACACCGAGCGGAAAGAATAATGAGACAAACTTTCTATAAAATAAATAAAAAATTATAACTAATTCTTTATTTATTTATGACATAGACATTTTGTAAAATCGGTATAAAACGCAATACTTACAACATACTAACATGAACAACTTTTTGATCAGGATGAACGATACGTATTGGAACCCATTTTTTGAATTTCATATTAAATTTACATTCCATAAATACATGTTTTTTTAGATCCACATATTTATCGTATTCAATGTTCTCAAAATCTTCTTCATCATCGCTTTCTTCGATTGCGTCTAAATTATCATTTTCTTTTATTTTCCTAAATATTTTGTTCATAAAAACGCTTGTTTTATAATTCGGAATATAAGCGACGTTGTAATAAACGCATGTTTTATTTCGGCCATAACAAAAGAGATTATATATATCAAACTGTAAATCAGCCATCACTTTAAATATAGCAATCTGTCTATATTGTGGTTTTGTAAAAGTGGCTCTATACGGTGTATATATGTCAGGAATAATAGTCGGTACTTGAATAGGATGTCCAAACCCTTTTTTCACTGGATATACATTCAAATAAGGCGCAATATCTGTAAGACATCTATACTGTATATGATGGATTGGATATTTATCTGCATATTTACTTTCAACCTGATATACGCAATCAAATTCGTCTTTATTATGTAAAGACCACATGGCAGGTAGATGAAACCGAATCGACAGATGTGGATCGTCTTTTGTAAATAGGTTCTCTAAAAATCCTAATTTATCACCATAATAAAGAGTATGTATTTGAATACCTTTATAGTAAAACGCATCTTCAATAATGAAATTGTTCTCGATGAATGTGCCGTAAAACACTGTGCCTAGACTTAATGGATTGAACTTTATATTATCTAGTGTTACATAAGAAACCTTATTTATTTTCTTCTCTTTGTTCAATTCCATTATAAAACACACATCTTCTTCTCCGAAAAATGTAAACCAAGCATAACATTTTGTTCCGCATGGTATTCCAATACAAATATTATATTTGGGTGAAACTTTCTTATGTGGTATGATCTCATAAGAAAGTTCGATTTTCGGAAACCGTTGTAATACATGATGAGACTGGGTTAAGGTCAGGGTGTTCATTATAAATTATATCTTGCCGTTTTTATATCGTTTCGCTTTATGATTTATTTATTCATCAATTTTTTACTAGTAAAAAATGGATAATAATTATAGTTATATACGTTATATGATTATGGGAAATAGTATAAGTAATAAAGTCATCGATGAATATAATACATGTTTCATTTGTTGGGAAAATGTTGAGACTCAACAATGGAGCAAATGCGTTAAATGTAATATTGTATTGCACAATTTATGTGAGGAAAGATATAGAGGTGAAAAAACATATTGCGAATGTCCGCATTGCCGTAGAATTGGAACTATATATCTTGTAAATAATCGGTATTTGAAATGATGAGTATTAGTAAGGTATTTTATCCTCTTTTTTAGACCATTCTTCAAACGCGATTTTATAGTCATCTTTAGATTCAGATAAATGAACCATTTTTATGAACCGGTTCTCGGATTCTTCTTTGATTTCATTATAAATAAAAGAATCGTCAAAATCAATTGCCGCGGCGTCATCCTTGGTATTACCATAATAAATGGTTTGAATACCTGCCCAGTAACAAGCAGAAAGACACATTGGACAGGGTTCGCAGCTAGTATATAATGTTGCATTTTCTAATTTGAATGAGTCTAACATGCGACAGGCATTTTTTATAGCTACCATTTCGGCATGAAGTGTGGGGTCGTTCTCGATTGCCACCATATTATGACCTCTTCCGATAATTACTTGGTCGTCGTTATTAATAATGACTGCGCCAAACGGTCCGCCGCCTCGACCAATCGATGTAGTCGCTAGCTCACAAGCAATTTTCATATATTTTTGATGATCCATTACAATATAATAGGTTCTCAAATTTTTTATGTAATCTCTTGTAAAAATGCTTCTAAATCATTTTTAAGATCCATATAGTCGGTATTATATTGGTGAATATTTGAATCTGTAACGGGTAGCTTAGTTGAATTATATTCAATCATTTCATATGACTCGGATTTAGTGTTTTCTGCATGTTGTATATCATTCAAAATCGTTTTATATTTTTGAATTTGAGAACCTACTAAATCCTTTGTTTTTTTAACACTATAATTGTCTTTTAAATAAATCCATATATAATGCCCTAAAAGAATAATAATAATAGAAAATACTATATTTAAAATAATATATATCCACATATATGAAGCGGTAGATTTATAAGGTTTTTATTTTCCGCATTTTTTCTATGGTCATATTCAATGTGTATTTACCAATATTCAATTACACATATTGCTTTGTATGAAACATACTCGATAAAAATGAATATTTGAAAAACGATATAAATATATTATAATAATAAAAGTAAATGCCACGAATTCTAGTTGTTGAAAAAACCGGTGTTATTAAAGAAGTACCGCTAAAGACATTCTCGCAAGAGGAATTATATAAAAAGGCGGGTTTTAAGAACGCAGATGATTTTAAATCGGTTCATAGTTGGACAATGGACATAGAAAATAAATCAACGACGATTTCGCTTTATGGGAAAACAAGCGGTCGTGCTGGTCAAGAAAATAAGTACGATTTTCCGCCACCAGTTGATACTATACTTTTTTTTGGTTCATGTGTACTAGTGGCAGATGTGTCTTCTGATGGAAAGACATGTACAGATTTGACGACTAACCGTTGGGAAGCCATTTATGAGGCTCTTTTTGGCGGATTTGAAGATATTGGCGATGATGATAGCGAAGAATCAGACGACGACGTAGATTCGGATGTGCCTCGAACGAAAGACGGATATGTAAAAGACGGATTTATCATAGACGATAATGAAGAAGACGATGAATATGAATCCAATGAAGACGAATATGACACAGAAGAAGACGAACCGCCAGTAAAGGCGAAAAAAGGTAAAGCGGAGAAACCGGCTGCTTCAACAACATCGGTAAGTAAAAGTCAATCAAAAAAAAAGAGTACAGTGTTTGATAAAATCGACACAATGGTATCATTAGAAGAAATGAATACATTTTTGGATTGTTCGAGTGAATTGGTGGAGGAAGAATATGATAATTGAATTCTTGATACAGTATAAAATTGAATAAAATAATATAAATAATATTAATTATATTATTAATATGTCAGTTGAATTACAACCCGAGAAATTCCGCATAAATATTCGAAGCAAACTCTCTGAAAAAATAGGACAATCATATATAAAGATTGCGACAAATCTTGAAAAGGCGATATTCAATTATGCAATCAAGGAAGCGACCCAAAAAAAAATAATCAAAAAATGGGAAAATCCGCATTTCAAACAGTTGTATGTGGATCGACTGAGAACAATCGTGAATAATTTAAGAAATTCAGAAATTCTACAACAGTTACAAAGTGATGAGTTAAAACCGCAAACATTCGCTTTTATGACACATCAAGAAATGAATCCTGCTCGATGGAGTTCATTAATCCAACAAAAAATAAAGCGAGATGCGTCGAAGTTCAATACGAATATTGAAGCTTCTACTGACATGTTTACATGTAAAAAATGTAAATCAAAAAAATGTACATATTATGAATTACAAACAAGATCGGCAGATGAACCGGCAACTATTTTTGTGACATGTTTAGATTGTGGAAAGCATTGGAAAAGTTAATAAGTTAGCCTTTATTATATTTTATATATTTTATTATGATATAATTTCTAAATCATTGATTCTCCAATATTCACAGCCACCGTTTGGCAGTGGTCGTTGAATAATAAATGGTATTTTTTTTTGGTCGAGCTCTTTCATGGCGATCAAATAACCATCTATCATCGACGGTTCGACTTCGATAAATGGTTGAGCACCAGAATTAATTTGGTCTGCTCTCTCACCTAAAATTCTTGCCTTTTCGTATCTAGATAATATAGGTAGCGTTTTATGTAACGGGTCAATAATAATGCCTTTATTATCTCTAACAACCACACACAATGACTCAATTTCTTCATAATTCAGTGTTTTTAATTCAGGATGATGATTTTGAATGATATTTTCTTGACGTGATCTGTCTATTTTATCGAAAATTTCGTCGTCGTCATCATCTTCATCATCTTCATCTTCCGAGTTATCCGACATATTTTCAGTAACACCATTTAAACCGAAACCAAGGACTGCGTTTTCGCCTTCGCCATCTCCTTCTTCGACATCGATTTCTTCTGCGTCGACGTCTTCTTCAATGTCACTATTGTTCTCATCATCAGAGTCTACATATTTTTCCGGTTTTTCATCTGCAGATGATTCAGACATTGTTTCAGATAAGTTATCAAAATCTTCTTTTTCAAACTCCATAATGTAATATAATATATTGTTATATTTCTAAATAATATTCATTTCAATTTTACTTGCGATCATCTGTTTTCCAAATAGTATCACAATCCGAACAAATATATACGTATTTTAAATTATTATCATCATATCTCATATAAATAATCTCTGTTTTGTCCTTTTTATCAGATGAAGCAGAAGCATTTGTAACACAGGATTCATTGGGGCATTTAATATTGGTCAGTCGCGGTAATGTCGGATCCATTTTTGTATATTGATTGATAATATGATAGAATTTTTGTTCTCCTTTTTTCAACTGTGTATTCAATACACAATGACCTTCTGTTGCAATTGTATTGTCAACTGTTCCACAATTGCGACAGTAATATGTTAATTTATTCGAATCATCTGCATCAATGCCAATATATAACATGTTGTTGCATTCTTTACAAAACTTCATTGCTATTATATTATATTATAGAATATATTTATATATATTATTTTCAGTATTATCTTCAATTTTATAGGAGCATAAAATTGAATTTAAACGGATATAATATCGATTATATAACCGCTTAAAAATATCCTTCTATTATATCTCAGATGACAACTCAAAAAAGTGAGCATGTAAAACAGAAAGCTATTAATCTCATCTCATTTTTAAAAACACATTCTATAAAGAAAGATTCACCTAAGGATTCTACAAATACTCGAATAGCCGATGAAGAAACGAGCATATTTGGGGGTAATTATCATGTAGACACAGATGAATATCAAGATTTCTTAAACATGGTTTACCGTGAGGTATTTGTAAAGAAAAATCAAGAATATTTTACAGAGGCTCAACTGGATAAGGGTCCGCTTCTAGTAGATGTAGATATACGACATGAACTATCTATACAGCAAAGACAATATACACAAACAAATGTCGCCGAATTGGTCGAATTGTATTTAGACATATTCAAAGATGTGTATCAATTAGACGATGAAGCAGTCATTCAGTTCTATGTTCTTGAAAAATCTGCAGTAAACCCAGTTCCTAAAAAAGGATATACTAAAGATGGTATACATTTTATTATATCATTGCATTGCGATCGTGTAACACAACAGCTTATTCGCAAAAAAGCCATTGCTAAAATGGACGATACATGGAATAAAGACGAGTTGAAAATTACGAACGATTGGGAGTCCATGCTTGACATGGGTATTAGTACTGGAAAAACGAATTGGCAAATGATTGGTTGCCAGAAACCCAAACATGAAGCATACAAGCTTACTCAGATATATACTGCAACATTTGATTCAAGTGATCAACAATTTGGTGTAGTAATGGATGACGGTTCCACTTTCAACATGGCCAAAGATATATTCAAACTTTCTGCAAGATATCCTGATCATTATGACCCATTTATGACAAGCCAATTCTTGGAGGAATACAATGCGTTTTCAGAAAGATCTAGACGAGGTGGAGCGAATCAAGTAAATACAAACCGCCAACAAACCATTAGTTTACCATCTGATTTTAGCGCTTTATCCATAACAAATAAAGCAGAGCTAGATAGCTGTTTGGAAGCATATGTAGAATCAGTTTCAAAAAACGCAGATAAATATAGTTGTTTCGAAGCATACGGGTATGTAATGACATTACCGCCTAGTTATTACGAAGATGGATCATATGATAAATGGTTTAGTGTAGGTTGTGCGTTGCGTAATGTAAGCAATTGTCTCTTTATTGTATGGATTGCATTTAGCGCACAGGCCGTTAAATTCGATTATGATATTATCAAATTATGGGATATGTGGAAGAAACTCGATTACCGAAATAGTAATGGATTAACATTGCGTTCTATTATATTTTGGTCAAAGAAAGACGCACCGGAAAAATATCAGAAGGTCAGAGAACAGAGTTTGGATTATTATATTGAACAATCGATTGATAGTGGGTTAATTGACGCAGCGATATTTGATAAGAAGTCTGCAGGAATCACAGATTATGATATTGCAAAGGTATTATATCAACTAAAAAAACATTTATATGCTTGCGCCAGTATTAAAGGCAACCAGTGGTATGAATTCAAGAATCATCGATGGACACCGATTGATTCTGGATATTCTTTGAAAATGGCGATTTCGACCGAATTGCGTAGTTTATATTCAAAGAAAGGAGAACAAATTAGTGTTTCTATATCTAGTTTAACTGAAGACGATGAAGTAAAAAAGAAATTTTTACAAGCGAGGTTAACAAAAGTCATGGAAATATATACAAAGTTGGCAAGGACAAACGATAAAAAGAATTATATGATTGAATCCAGAGACATGTTCTATGACAGCGAATTCATGGACAACATCGATAAGAATCAGTATTTATTATGCTGCTCAAACGGCGTATGGGATTTCAAAGAAAAGGTATTTCGCGTTGGCAAACCTGAAGATTACATTTCAAAAACCACAAATATCGAATACACGCCACTTGGAGATGAACATAAACCGATCATCGATGAAATAACCGATTTTATGTCAAAGCTATTTCCGGTCGAAGAACTTCGCGAATACATGTGGAATCATTTGGCATCGACATTGCTTGGAACTCCTGGAAACCAGACTTTCAATAACTATCTTGGTGGTGGTCGTAATGGTAAGTCTGTATTGGTAACATTAATGGCAAAAACATTAGGCGAATATAAAGCAGATTTGCCTCTTACTGCAATTGTTACACCAAAAAGAACCAGTGTTGGCGGTCTTGCTCCTGAAATTGCAATGTTAAAAGGGGCGAGATATGTAGTCATGCAAGAACCAAAACAGGGTGATATTATCAACGAAGGTATTTTAAAGCAATTGGTAAGTGGTCTTGACCCAGTTCAAGCAAGAATTCCGTATCACGAAGCACCAGTGAATTTCTACCCGCAATTCAAATTAGTTGTATGTACAAACATTTTGCCAGAAATTAAAGCGCAAGACCATGGTACTTGGAGACGTATTCGTGTAGTTCCATACATGGCATTGTTTACAGAAACTCCAGTGGAAGGAGATCCATACAAACCTTATCAGTATGCGTTAGACGCAAAAATCGACGAGAAATTTGATAGTTGGAAGACAGTGTTCTTAGCCATGCTTGTTGAACGAGTGTTGATTACTGGCGGAAATGTTCCAGATTGCGAAACGGTATTGAAGGCGAGCAATGAATACAAGAACAAACAGGATGTTATTTCTCAGTTTATCGAGGATAAGATTGTTCGCTTACCTGGTGCTCCAATCTTGAAAAAATCGTCGGTTAATGCCGAATTTACTATTTGGCATCAATCTAACTATGGTACAAAAGGTCCACAATCGAAGGAAGTACATGATTGCTTGGATCGCATGTTTGGAGCTCACGAGAAAACTGGTTGGAATAATTTGAAGTTACTATATGACAATGAACGCGATGATACAATTGACGAGAATGATATTGATGACCCATTCTAGAGTATTACAACAGAAAAATATTTGCAAGATAAAATAATTCTAGGTAACAGATAATGGTGGCGATTTTGCGGTTTGCGACATGACTTCATGTAACATTTCGCCACCATACTCTATAGATGTATTTGAGTAACCATTATGATATATAGTAGAAACTATTATATTATATAAGTACATACAGATGATATATGTGAAATTTTCAAGAAAATAAATATAAAATGGAAATCCAAAGATGGTTACAAATAATAATACTTTGATTATCATAGAAAACGATTGATTATTATAAACAAATACAAATAATACAAGTGATAATACAATATATATCCAAAAAGAATAAAAATAAATATTTTTAAGTATCTGTTCTGATAATCCTACATATTTTGACTTTTGTGCATCTGCCGAATGTTCGCCAGTATATTTATCATATGTATTTTTTAATCTATTATTTTCATCTGTTACCTTTTGTTTTAATGCTGTATATGTATTTATTATATGGGTTTGAAATATCTTTATTTTTTCCTCTCTATTATTTTTAATAGCAGTAATATCCATAAATAATATAATATTATATATAATTATTATATTATTTATATGGTGAATAATCACTATATTCAAAGGCATCATCCGGTTTTATTTGACTAATAAAATGATCCTTATTTTCTACGGGCTTATGTATTTTTATAGGCGATAAATTAGCAATCGAGTTAGGTGCAGTGGTTGATTTAGGTTCGGTTAAGTCAGGTGGCATGGTTAACCCTTCTATACCTGATTCTGATATGGTTGTAAAGGGTTGGGTTTGGGTTTGGGTTTGGGTTTGGGTTTGGGTTTGGGTTTGGGTTTGGGTTTCGCATTTACCTATGTCTTCATTCCATGTCATTGACCCAGTACAACAGTCCGCACCAATACATGTAGATATTCCATCGAATAGATTGCTACCATTACCCTTGTTTATCGAATCAGTAGATGTAACTGGTGGAGCATCAAGATTGAGTTCATCAAAATTATATCTGCTTCGAATACGAATATCGATATAATAATTATAAATAATAATTATTGAGATTGATATTGTTGCAATGAATAAAATATCAAGTATCCAATCCGGAATAAACTCTTGATTTGTTCCAACAAGTCGTATTACCCATATAATTGCTAAAGTAATCGCTAAAACAATTACTATTTTTATATAGGCTTCATACACTTTTCTAGTATTATTGTTAAAGTATATAATTCTATTTTGCGACGTAATTGCATCATCAATTGCTGTTTTTCTAGTATTTAATCTTGTTTTTTCAGTAGTTATAATATTGTTTACTTTATCTTGTTCAATCACCGAGCCATCCATTTTATTCGATGTTAAAGTCAATTTGGCATTTACATCACTGACATTGGCACTTAAAGTAGCTAATGCTGTTGTCTGTATATTTTGATCGACGTCTGTCGTAAATACCTTCGGATCTGATAGTGCTTTAAGTGCGACCTCTGAAGAAGAAGAAAGACCCATACTAATATTATATTATATATGATTATTTTTTACTAATCAATATTGCTGATATTAATAAAGTAGAACAGGCAATAATACCGGTAATATATATGGAATTTTGATACAGTCTTAATTCATTTACATCATTATTGATTGCTGATTTAATATCTTTCGGTGTATTGTATCCAACTATCGTATGTGAGTCTAGTGTATCATTATAATGATATATGTTGTTTTTTGATTTTAAATCATTGATAGTGTCATTATATGATTGAATGTTACTACTTATTTGTTGATTATTCTTTATAATCTTATCACTTTTTATATTTACATCACTTTTTAATCCTTCACCAACACCAATTTTTTTCTCTATTTCAGATACTACAATTTGATCCAATCCTTCAAATACAGAAAACTTTGTAAATCCTTCAAATGTTTTATACATATTATATTATAATATGTATACATATATTGATTTACATTTTTTTAAAAATATAAAATATAAAAGTTGTTGCTAAAATAGTCCACAAAACACTTGTATAAACAGTTGAATCTAAATATAATTTTGAGTTATCTAATCTATACCCTCTCACCGAATATAACTCGTTCATTTTTGTATTAAGTTCATTACGTAATTTTATCATATTATCATAACTTCTAATAAGTTCCTCATATTCTACTTGATGGGTTTTATCTGAGGTAGACACTTTACAACTGGCTAATATACCTTTGAAATCTGTTATCAAACTATTTAAATCTTCAAATTGCTGGCATAATAATTTTTTATCTGATGGTGTATTATATTTATATGTTGTCATGTCAAACATATCGGTACATACTGTAGGTAGTGTAAGTACTGCTCTTTTTGGTGTTGAATCAGTAATAAGTTGATTATCATCATATATTATCTTATTCGCTTTTGTATACCCATGACATATAGATAATATATTGTAATCTTCAGTGAATGCTTCCAATAATTTATTGATGTATGTTGAAACTTCAAATAATGTTTTCTTCTCTAAAACAGTATTATAATTTGTACGATCGAATGGGGTTTTATCTTCGTAAATCTTTGATATAGGCGGAGTACCAGTAGAACATGTCGCTTTTTTGTCAGACACATATATATTATAGAACTTGGTGAATGGATCCCCCATTTATATATTAACCATATTTTTATCTATAAATAAAAAACCATATTTATAGCTAAATTATTTTGCCTGTGTTTTATACATCACATAAATATATCCTGAAGCAAAGCATATACCAGAGAAAATATTAAATAAATGCAAATATTCCTTTTTGTATTTTACGTTTGCGTCTAATAATGCTTGGTTATTGGTATTATTTTGTGAATTATGAGCAATAATTTTGTTACTTATTGCTTTATTTTCATTTAGTTTTTCATAATATTCATATAATAATGTCCTAATATTTTTGTCGTTATTGTTAAATGCGTCGTCACTATAAGTATACTCTGTACTAGAAAAACCACTATTAGATGTTCCTGTTACTGTATCAGATTGTTTTGTCATAGAAACAACTATATTTTTTATTCCGGATAACAAATTTCTAAAATGCACATTATTCGGTTCGCCTTCTTTCGATGTTCCATCAACACCTATATTATATGGAGAACAATGACTATGTGGCGTTGCGTCATTCGTCTTTGGTCCGCTACAAACACATTTACAATATGATGAACCATTCTCATTTCTAATTATTTGTGTTTTACAATCTTTATAATGCCAATGGTGCGTTGTACAATTTTTCTTATATTTACATCTAGGATTCAAAGTAGTAGCTGTAAGAAAAGATGGTCCTGATGTATCATCAGGTTCATTAATTTCTACATTTGCGTTACCTGTTATATCTGCGTTTAAAGAAATATCATTACCTAATAATCCAAGACTATTCGTTCTATATTCAATTGTTGACTCCTTATTTAATTCAAAAGTTATAGGATCGCTAGATTCTGAATTCAATGTAATACTTCCTATTTGTAAATTGTTAGTAATGTCAGTATAAGAACTATTCTTAGCAATCGTTGTTTGATCCATTGTAATCGGTTTAAAATCACTAAAAGATCCACTTAATATTATATTACCTTGTAAATAATCATTAATAAATTTATCCTTATTTTTAAATACAACATTCGTTACATTATTATCAAATAAGTCGATTGTATCAGTAGTGACTGTATTAGAGGTAATGCTATTTATCCATAACTTTAAATTTGGAATATTGAATGGTAAGGTATTCTCTGTGCCTGTTTTATAAAAAAAATCATTTGAATTATAACCTATATTATATGTTTGCTCCGGCATTTATATAATAAAGATACTATTTTTACACACAAACTCGATAATAATTATATTCTAAAGCTGTATCACTTTTTCTATCGATCTTAATTACTTGATTTGGTCTTAAGCACATTGCCAATGCCTGTGGATCAAATCTAGATATTTCTGGTAAATCTGTCAGCGCTTTCATATTATATGTTAATTTTAATGATTCAACTTCTTCGTCCTTTAATATTTTTGCTGAAGGAACCAGTACATGTTTCAAAAGGTTGAACTGGAGCCGTTTGATGTAATGTAATACAATAAATATTCCTGATTGGTCATATAGATATTTTATCCTTTGTGTAATTGTCTCATTCGGCTCTTCGTTTGCGATTATGACCAATGTATCTTTTTTTTCTAAAACATTTTCAATATCATATAAATCTTCTATCAATTGATCTAAATTATCTTTACGTAGTTGTTTTATATTCAATAGATATTTAATGTATATCTTTTGACCGTCTTCCTTTGAAATAAGCATATCCAATTGATTATTTGTATTCATCGCGTCGATTTCATTAATGCTAAATTCGGCATAATCCGATGTATCATATCCTAGATTTTTCAATTGTTCAATAATCGTATTGCGTGACTTGTAAATGCTAAGAATGCGGTTGCTTGATAATGCCATTATATAATATACTAAATGATATTTAAATGATTTGAATATCAATTTTATGATTGAACCCGAACCCTCTAATTATCCACTTTTTTAATGAAAAAGCTTTTTGTAAAATCAAGTATGGATGATCCTGTTGACTCTCCACCTTTTTTTTCTGCTTGTTTTTCTGTTTGTTTTTCTTGACTATTACTGTCAGACTTACTATGTTTACCACCACTTTGAATGTCATTAGAACTGCTACTTGTTAATCCAGACAATTCATTTTTATCACCAGTAACCACAACCACATTTACAGGCGCAACTGGTTTTTCTTCTGGTTTGATTAATGGCATTTGATACATCTGATCATATGATTGTTGCATAAGATTGGGGTTATAATATTGTTGCTGATGTTGCTGATGTTGCTGATGTTGTTGTATATATGGAGAAATCTCGTTATTATCAACTACAAGCATTTCGTCATCATTGGATACTGTTGTAAATTCTGGTGTTATATCTAGTATTCTCCAATTAATTGCTTTTCCACCAGTTACATGTCCACGTAAACTGACCATTTGACCGATATGATAATCATTTATAGCTCCACCGCTTTTCATTTCTTCTTCAGGTGACACAGGAGCATACGCTGGTGAGTTAGAATTGAACTCTGCCGCATAAGGTGGCGACTCTGTATTAATACTAGTTTCAGGACCATAAGGTGGCGATTCTAAAGGGTTCAATCCGGGCGCATATGCGGGTGACGCAGGATTGAATTCAGATGTATAAGGAGGCGATGAATAAGGAGGCGATGAATCAGAATATCCTGGAATAGGAATCATTTCTGTAGGTTTTTCAGGAACATATCCTTCTAAATCATCATTCTTTTGATTGGCAGGAGCAAATAGATTAGGTTCTTGATTCATTTTTCTTATATTCAATTGAATCTCTTTTACAATAGACTCGACAGTATTATTCTCCTTTTTTGTTAATAAATCAATATTTTTAGAGAAGGACATGTTCTCAATTTGTTCTATATTATCATCTGTAATAATACGAAGAGCAACATTTGCACATTGAAGTTCTTGCATTAATAATTTTAATGTGTATGGTATACAAACAACACTAAAACTACGCCCATGTTTTGTAATGTTCTCAACTTTTATATTATTTTCCGCAATCGTTCCAACAAATTTAATCGGTCCATCCGCCATTGGACTTATAAACAGATTCTTTGATGGATTATAAACCGCAACCATACCCGTTTTATTACAAACTGACATATAATACTTATCACCACGTTCCATCATAGATTCTGTCAAAAAATTAGTGGCACCATGAGATATAATACCATCACGTTCCATTTCGCCGATACGTAACCCACCGTCATTTGCTCTACCACTAACGGTTTGTCTAGTAAGGGCTGTTCTCGGACCTTTGGCTCTGTAATTAATCTTGTCTTTTACCATGTGTTTAAGTCTCATATAGTAGGTTGGACCAAAGAAAATTTCTGATTCTATTTGTTCTCCAGTCATTCCATTATATAATATATCATTTCCACTCGAATGAAACCCGTTATTTACCAATGTTCTCCCAAATTGAGCTATTTTTGTTCCATCATTATTAAAAGCAGTTGCATCCCCAAAACATCCAATTGCGGAACATGCTTTACCTGTAATACATTCAACTAAATGTCCAATCGTCATACGCGATGGAACAGCATGTGGATTAATAATTATATCTGGAATAATACCACCGCGAGTAAAAGGCATATCTGATTCTGGAATGACCAATCCAATCGTTCCTTTTTGACCAGCGCGCGATGCCATCTTATCCCCTATTGCAGGAATACGGATTTCACGAACCCTTACTTTTGCGATTCGTTCTCCTTCTTCACCCTCTGTTATAAATGTTTTATCTACTATACCCAATTGACCCTTCTTTGGCACTTTCGAATTATCCTTTCTTAAACCTAGCTTCGGATCAGCCAGAGAGGACATTCCAATCAATACCATCTTATCATGGACTTCGGTTCCTTCTCTCACAATACCATATGTGTCTAGATGATTGTATTCATAATCCGGCTTTGTTCCTATTATGTTCGTTGCGTTCTCAATATTTGTAAATATTTTCTCTGTTTCAACCTTGCCTTCTGAATTTAATACTTTTTCTTCATGTGTTTCATATGTTGAATAATAAGTCGTTCTAAACAATCCGCGTTTAATCGCCCCTTCGTTTATTAACACCGCATCCTCTACATTATAACCAGTATAACACATAATTGCTACAATGGCGTTTTCACCATACATGTTCTCTTCTCCATTAATTGTTTTCATATATCGTGTTTTAATCAATGGTATTTGTGGATTCGCTAATACTACTGCAGATTTATCCATTCTTACTTGATAATTTGTATGATATAATGAAACTGACTGTTTGCTTTGTCCACAAGAAAAAGAATTTCGGGTTGCAGGATTGTTCTGTGGAAAAGGTATTAAATTACACATCATTCCAAAAATGAGAGACTCGTGAATCTCAAGATGACTGTATTTTTGAGAACCTTCTTGAAGCAATGTTTTCATATTTAAACAGATTAATACATCTTCACTTTCACTGGTATCAATATAATCAATGATTGCCTTATTTTTTATAAACCTATCAAGCTTTGCCGGATTGACTTCTTTCTCGACACCTTCATATAATTCATATAATTCATATAATTCATATATTTTCATGTCGTTTGGATGAAACTCTTCGATTTTCTTTTCATTAAATCCGGTAACTAGATTTACCCATGTGAATTCTTCATCATTTATTTTATTCTTTATTGTGTTTTTTTCTTGTTCAAAGAAAAATTTTCCCAAATCTGTATCTTTATAGAAAATAGGACGAGTTAATCTGCCTTCGTCAGTATAAATAAAAATAGTGTTTTGTGTAATATCAAAAGAGACACTAATATAAATAGGTAACAGACCGTTTCTTCGAAATAATTTTATATAATTTACCATTTGAAAAGGGTCTTCTGACATTCCTGCCCAAAAACCATTAACAAAGACTCGAGTATTTTGTGAAATAAAAATGTGAGAACATTCTTCCACAAACTTGAGTTTTACCTTTTCTCTCAACCATTTTATCATATGTTCTCGAGAAATGCCTTTTGTGATATACGCCGAAATAGATAAATGTTTGTGTATTCCAATGTTTCCACCGTCAGGTGTATCAATTGGATCGAAAAACCCCCATTGAGAAGCATGTAATACACGAGGACCAACCAATTTAACACTTGAATCCAAGTTAAGAGCTGTTTTTCTCAAATGGCTCAACATGGTATTGTGTGATAAACGGTTCATATCTTGGAGAACACCAATCTTTTTTGTATGCGGTTGAGCACCCCAGTTACCTTTAAATGCCTTTTTGAAACCCGCCTCGACGATTCTATCTGAAAAGACATTTTGGTTATCATTAATAAGACTGGGTAAATTATCTTCATATATATCTTGATTATAATAGAGAACTTTTTCTAATTGTAATTTAATTGCTTTTTGTTGCATGTTATAATATTCGCGAAATAAATCAGAAATTAAAACACCAGTTGTCTCAATGCGTTTAAATTTAAAATTATCGCGATTCGTTTCATTATCAATTCCAGCAAATACTTTTAACAGTTTGAATACTATATGACCTAAATAATATGCCTTTTGAACAAAATTCGTTTCACCGATATGTGGCAAAAAATAATCGGCCAATATTTCGAGAACCGTTTCTGTTGTTTTGCCTTTTGTAAGAATTGCAATAAAATCAATCGCTGTTTTTTGTGTCATAATTCCGGCTGATTCATAAATAGATGGAACGAAATAGTCCAACATGGCACTATACTTATCAATATCATGAACACACATTTGAATGATTTCTTTATCTGATATTATACCAAGTGCTCTAAAAAGAATAAATAAAGGAACTGGCTTTCTTACATTGGGTATATTAACCACTATATTATTATTATCGAGTGTTGTGCTAGGCGCCATTATTTTAATAGATAATGTTCTGATAGGTTTCGAAACGTTCTCGGAAACCGACCTAATTTCAGCTGAATATAAAAATGTATCATCATTGTCTTTACGAATGTATAACATGTTATCGGCAAACTTTTCTTGTGGAACAATGACTTTTTCTTTACCATCAATGATAAAGTATCCGCCAAGGTCATTTCGACATTCGCCCATTTGAAATCGAGTCGCAGGATTTAACCCTTTTAAAATACAAAAATCAGATTGAACCATCACTGGAAATTTGCCAAAATATATTTTTTCAATGAGAACCGTTGTTTTTTGAACATTCTTTGAAACCATTGAGCGCTCCGTCATTTCTCTCATTAAAGCAGTTTCTTTAGGTGTTATGACACCTCTTTTATTCGCTTGTTTTCTGACTTGCCTTTTAATTGGCTGTTTGCCTGCACCGGCACCACCAGTATATTCATCATTATCTGTGTCTTTATCCTTCATCTTTTTCGACTTAAAGTTCTCGTATTTTTCTTCATCTGATTCAGACTCTTCACCATCGTCTGCTCCTGCTCCTAATGGAATATTATCTGGTCCAACCGCTTTCGGTAGCTCACCATTGTCTAATATGTCAATATATTCAATTTCAATATCATATTGAATGGTCATAGAATACGTCATATTGCGCAATCTAGCCTCATTTGGATACATATAATGCGAACGCCCTTCGTCATGTATAACTGGTTTTCCAAAATAAATGCGAGAACCATCCTTTCCACCCAAATATAATAATGCCTGTGATTTATATTCACCATACCCTAATTCTGGATTTGTTTTTTCTGCGACGGGGTCATATCTTGCCATATTAGGATCATATTTAGATTGAATACGAATCGGGTTTGTTTCCTTAAACATTTTATATATTCCTGAATTGAAAAAATCATTGTACGATTCAGTATGATGTCTTACTAAAGATTGCGGATCATCTTTAAAATGTGATTCTATTATATTCCATATAAATGAATTATCCATTGCAGTATTATATATATAATATCTATTTTTTTATTGTTTATTTAGCAAATATATAAAAATCTATTTATAGTTTATAAATGACAGAATTGTCTTCCATTTTTTCACCTATTGCGAATCGCGACTTTTGTCTTTGGTTTTATTTCTTGTCCGTTGTAGGATTTGTTTTCTTTGTTGTTGCTCTTTTATCTGGAGTTTTCATCGGTATTAGCAAGAAGAAGGACTTTAGCTTCTACCTTCAAACTTTTTTCCTTGCTTTAGGATACGGTATTTTCTATTTCCAAAATAGACTTCTTTATTCTATGTGTGCAAAATCAATATAAACGTTATTTATCGTTTATTCATAAAAAGCTTTTTCAAATAATATAATATTACGAGATGGATATATTATATTATAGTAACCATTGTCCTAACTCGCAAAAGACAGTTCAATATATTGCAAAATTCGGGTTGATTGACAAAATAAACGCAATATGTATTGACAAACGTAGTATAGACAAAGTGTCAGGTCAAGTATTTGTTCAATTAGAAAATGGTAAAAAAATAATGTTGCCGCCAAATGTTCATAGTGTTCCAGCGCTACTAATTGTAAAAAATAATTATTCGGCAATTTTTGGACAAGACATTATAAAATATTTTGAACCAGTTGCAAGAGAAAAATTAGAACAAGCTCATCAATCAAATGGAGAACCTGTTGGAATGGCATTATCTGCGTCTTCTGCGGGCGTAGCTATCATGTCCGAACAATATACATTATATGATTTATTACCGGATGATTTAAGCGCAAAAAGTCGGTCTGATAAACGTCCAATGTATAATTATGTGTCGGCGAGTCATCAACCTTACAAGATTCCTACTCCACCGGATACATATCGTCCGGATAAAATAGGCGAATCCGTTTCTATTGAAACATTGACGCAAAAACGCAATAGCGATATTAATCCTAGTGGTCCCGCGACGCCTTTTGGGTTTTGAAAATGTGGAGAACTTGTTTAGTTATTATTTATTTGGTTGTTGAATTTTATATCAAGGTTTATATTTAGATAAAATATACTGTTAATATATAAAATGAGCTCCATCTATTATCATGATAGTCCGTCCATCTATCCAGCTGAAAGACAGAATAAGCGCAGAAGCGAACGTCCTGCGAAAAATAAGAATGAAGGTGATATAGCTCGCGGTTATCACAGAGTTAACTACGGGAATGAGAGAAAAACCCGTAAAAACAGAAGTAGTAGTCGTAGTGGCAGTCGTAGTAGTACTCGTAGTCGCAGCCGCAGCCGCAGTCGTGACAGAGTCAATCATCGTATTCAAGCGGCAAGAAACCATGTATACCGTAAAGGTATGTATAAGAATAAACCGCCCCTATCAAAATATGACGCGTTAATATCATTATTTGATCAACGACCAGAAGTGTTTGATACTATGCAAGTTTTGTTTTCTGACAAAATTGTACTAATTAATAAACTTGAAGATCTTTGTGTTAACGCTAGCGAAAATGAAGACGAAATTATAAGTTTAATAAATAGTATATTTACCTTTGATATGTTTAATAGTTTACGAGACAGATACAATGAGTTAAAACCAAGAAAATCTAAAGATGTTGCCAATAAAGAAATAGTTTTAATATATTTAGACTATGTAATAGACAATTACAATGAGTAATTCTCATTTTTATTCATATATTTTATTCGAACAAAATAATATTAATATTATATTAAATGATTTAAAAAAAAATAAATATATACACTTACATGAGCGACAAATCCACTGTATTAAAGGCATTCAATAATCTTTTTTTCGAATTTATTCAAGATATAATTACTATTTTTCCAGAAAATGAAGATGTAAAAAGCGCAAAAACTGGATTTGAATTCTTTAAACGAGCAAACCCCACATGTATTATAAAGGCATGGCAATATTTTGTATATCAAAAATACAAGGATGTCATTGATAAAGGTGATCTTACGTTTTTTTTCGAAAAAGACTACAATGCGGATTTGACGTATATGGCGAATGCAGGTGAAATTATGAAGGCGATTGATAAGCTTAGAGAACCTGTCCGTAATGTAGGTGAAGAAAATAAAGAACATACAATGAAATATATTCAAAGTTTATGTAGATTGTCTGATGTGTATACGCAGCTGGCGAATCCTAAGTGATCGCGCGATTTATTTGATAGCAAATACTAAAATCCAAAACCAGAAAATCCAAAACCCAAAATAAATGATTTATAAAATAATTTATAAATAATTTGACAATATAATTATACATAAATATGGAAGAGTTTTTATCTATTTATAATTCCTTCATAAAAATTCCAAAGAATATAATTGAAAATAAAGAATTGATATATAAACCAGCGTTCAATATTATATCCAAAACCACGAGTCATGAAATAAAAGAAGAGGTCTTGTCCAAACTCATTATTTTATATCCAGATGACCCAATATTATATTATAAAATGGCTGGTATTATGAAACCTATATCAGAAGATAAAGCAATCCTATGGCATAAAATCGCATATGAATTGAAGCCGGATTTCGAAGATAATCTGATTGACCTATTTCAAATATTATTTGAACGAGGCAATTATGAGCACATGCAGCATATAAATAAAAACAATGTTTTTGATAAAATGACACATAACCCGAAGTTTGTGGGTATGCTAGTTCGGTCTAGATTTTCATTAGCCAGATATGAAAATTGTATAAAATATGTCTTATTTTTGATACAATGTTCTTGTCGAAAAAGGGCAATTACAGACAACGAAAAAATGGAAAAATATAATAATTATCAGGACGCTGGGTATATGTATTCACATGTTGGCGACATTGACAACGCAATTAAATATATAGAAAAAGCGATTGACTTGGCAAATAAATTCAATTTGCCTCTTTCTAAAAAAATATTATCCTTTGGAACCTATTTATATTTACAGGATTTCTTATACAATAACGATAGGCAAATTTTTCAAAAATTTTTACATATGAATGAGCTTTTACCCGAAAAACCAATGTTCTCATTTAATAATAAACGAACTCTAACCACGAATCAAAAGATAAAAATCGGATATCTTTCAGCGGATTTTAATCCACATAGTGTCGCCAATTTTATATTGCCTATTTTAAAACATCATGATCGAACCAAATTTGATATCTATCTTTTTTCAAATGACCAGAATATAGCAAAGCTATTCACAGATTTACGATTACCTACACATATCATTTATGGCACTGACACGGTAGAATGTGCAAAAATGATTCACAAATTAAAAATAGATATTTTATTTGATTTGAATGGACATACTTCAGACCATCGCTTAGATGTATTTACATATCATCCTGCTCCAATTCAGATTAGTTATCTCGGATATGCAAATACAACTGGTTTAACGTCCATCGATTATCGACTAACAGATTTTATTGCCGACCATCCTGAGAGTACCCAACAATATTCTGAAAAGTTGATACGTATGCCCAATTGCTTTTTATTATTTGACCCATTACATCCATTTGTAGTAAACCCCAAAAAAACAGTTGGGAGTCGTGTTGTGTTAGGTAGTTGTCATAAAGAGGCGAAATTAAACGATAATCTATTTCATGTATGGAAACAGATTCTAGACCGCTGTCCAAATACAGTATTGTTTATAAAAATAGAATCTTTTGATAATGTTCAACAAAGGACAGAATATTATTTGAAAAAAATAAATGTGGATAAGGATCGCATCATCATTCGAGAACAACTATTTGATAAGGGTTATGAAACATTATACCAAGAATTTGACATATTATTAGATTCGTTTCCATATTCAGGAACAACCATTACATGTAATAGTTTATTTAATTCCATTCCAGTGGTAACGTTGTATAACATGAATAGACATGTACATAATGTATCTAGTTCGATTCTTATAAATAGTGGATTGTCTGAACTGGTTGCTTATTCACAGAATGAATATGTAGATATTGTGGCTGATCTGGTAAATCGACCGGAAAAATTGGATTTTTATAAATCGATGGTTCGTAAACAATTTTTGACGTTAATGGAACCGAAGACATTCATGAAAAAATACGAAGATGTTCTCACAAAAATATATTTGAATGACATTCAGTCTTTTCTTGCTCCGCCGGTTCCGCCTTTGCCAACCCCTGATGTAATCCATTCATCCAATAACATTACAATAGATTTTTCGAATGGCTCGATAACTGATACCCCAAAAAAACCATTAGGTAAAAAAGTGTATATATGTGGAGCTGTAAGAAATTGTAGCAATTTTTTGGATAATGTGTTCTCAAATATTGATAAATTAATTGGATTATTCAATGATTATAAAATAGTGATTGCGTATGATAATATGAATGATAATAGTTTATATATTTTACAAAAGAAAAAGGCAAAATATAATATGGAATTAATCCATGTTTTAGAGAACGAAGACATTTTTCACAGAGATATGCGTTCACAAAGAATTTCAAACGCTAGAAATGAATATTTAAAATATATTCGAGCGGAAAACCGTGATGATTTCCAGTATTTTATTGTCATGGATATGGATGATGTATGTGCCGGTAAAATGGATATGGAAGCTCTAACATACCATATGTCTAATGAGTCTTCATGGGATTCAATATCGTTTAATAATAAACCGTTTTATTATGATATTTGGGGTTTGTCGATTGATGCTTATCTATTGAGCTGTTGGCATTTTCCGAACGGCGAAGATATTGTACAAAAAATAACAGAATATATGAATAATAAATTGAAACCGCTAAAGAGATATGATTTATTGGAATGTCAGTCTGCGTTCAATGGATTTGCTATTTATAAAAAGAGCAAATTCATTGATTGTGAATATAATTGGCGTATAAATAATATTTGTAATTATGTAACTGATGACCAGATTAAAAGGAATGAGAGCGCTATAGGTAGACCATTTACAAAGAATATATCTTATCAACAACATATTCATTATGCAACAGATTGCGAACATCGCCAATTTCATATGGAAGCAATACGAAAACATAAGGCAAAGATACGTATTTCACCCATTTGTTTATTCACTTAGACTGGGTATTATTCTATATTGCGTATTTATTATGTACACTTTTACAGAAAATTTGAAATAAATGACACCATATGTATATGTTAAATATAATAAGACATATTACCTTAATATGGAGGAATATCTCTGCAAAATATGATCTTTGGTTTGTTATGTACTCTGGTCGGTTGCTTTGTATTTCAGGTTCTGCTACTGCTACTGGTTGTTCTTCTGATTCTACTTCTGGTTGTTCTTCTGGTTGTTCTATTGCTACTTCAAGTTCTCTATTATTTTGAGAATCCTCAGATAAGAATGGTAATATTACGTTTTTTATGATAATTTTCTTTCGACTCGGTTTAACCTGATCTAATATATCATTCGAATCACACTCTCCTCTACATATAGGACATGTATTTTTGATGATTAAATGGTGAACAATACACATATCACAAAATATATGATTACATTTTGTACCGGCTTTATATTTTAACGGCCCTAGGCATATAGGACATTCATCGGGGTATTTTGATTTTGATTCTGTTTTTGATTCTGATTTTGATTCTGATTTAATATTTTTAGATCTTTTTTTCATTATATATAATATCCATTTGTCATTATATTATTTTACATATATCTTTTAGATAAATGTATTTGGCTTAAATGAAAAATTATAACAATTGATTCGACTGGTTTGCTGCCCTTCATCTTGATAATCAGTATTGCCATTTTCAATTACCATCAATGGATATAGTAAGGCGCGTTTTCCATCTTTTGTCAATATCCAGTCTGAACTAAATGGTATCAATGATGAATCAGTTAGCGTTCGTTTTGCGTAGTCATGATAGTATTTTGATAGCATATCTTTGGCTTTATTCCTAGTCAGTATATACATTTGTGCGCCCCATGTATCTTCAATATATTCCAATATCTGGAATGTATCATTTGAATATTTTGTCAATATTTCTGGAAAATTTGAATATGTATGTACAGGATTGGAACATAAATAACCCAATAATAATATATCTAATTTGTGTGTTTTCATTACATTCAATGCTTTTGGAAGATTCTTTGTAAAATCCTTATGTATAATAATGTCGTCTTCGCATAAAATGATAAACTCTTTTTCTGAATTATTTACAAAATGGTTCATCATATCCAAATGACCATAACATATAGACCATGTTCTCTGCATATGTTTATTATCAACAAAACTTATTCTATCATCCGTATCTTTTACACCGGAATAAAAAAAAACGGGCAAATCGAAATGATTGAATTTGTTTTCCATTTCGATCCTTCTTTCATTCTTTTCTTCTGGATTCTTTGTAAAATTCAGACAATAAATATCGTGTGTATCCATTTGTATATAAAAAATAATTTGTATTTATTATTTTTTATATGTAATGTATTTTTACATCTATTCGTTTATTTATTCGTTTATCTATTCGTTTATCTATTCGTTTATCTATTCGTTTATCTATTCTATTTTAGGTTCATCCTTATTATAATTCAAATAATAAATTAATTCACTTGGTGGCATTTCGACCAATCGTTTCCCTATTTCGGTTCTTCGCATAATGATTCGATTGCTATCGTTATCGTTATCACCTTCTCTTTTTACTAAACTTGGTAAAAAGACTTCATGATGTAATTTATAAATCAAAGGAAAATACTTTTTTGATATTCGTTGTCCGCTCTTTCTCACATAATATGAAATATAGGATTGATGAACATTCGTAACAAATTCATGAAACTCTTTATAAAACCGATAAAACACATGTTTGTATTGTGGAAAAAAATTCAAAAAATCCATTACTTTACCCATACGCAACAAACACAAATATTGATATTGTAAATTTGGATTATTACCTCGCAACTCTCTTACTTCTTTATAGGTTGGATTCTCTAGTGAAGCCATCATTCCTGTCTTTAGATTCGTAAACATTAACCCGACTTTATCGCGAGGCGATCCAGTAGAACAATATACTTCTTCTAGTTTATCATATGAATCTTCATCAAATCTTTTTGGAAATTCGACTAGACCACGAATGCCTAAAAAACAATTCCATTCTTCATATACGGTTGCAGGAATCGCAGTAACCGTTCCACCCTTTAAATGATATACTGAAACCAAATACGCAACGGGCGATTCAATATGTAAAACAATATGATTTGACGGGTGTTGTACAATAAAATTATAGCAATATTCTTTCGACAATTCTTGAAGACACGCCAAATTATTAATGTCTTCATCGTCACATGCTCGAAATGCTTCTAAAAACATCTTTCGAAAAGTGGGTTGCGCCGGATTCGATCGCGACTGTTTGTATTGTGTTCTATAAAACCAATAGTTACCCCCAATTGCACCTTTTGAAGCCAATTCCCATGATTCAATGCGTGGATCGTAAAATAAGGTGAGCATGGTTCCTTCAATGATTTCATTTATTAGGACATCAGGCGAATTCACGTCAGGATTATTTTCCTTAAAAAAATCCATGGTTACTGTCTTGGGTGGAGTAAAACACAGGATTGTGTTGTCGTCTGGATTGACAACAATTGATTTATATATTCCTAAAGCGATGTCATTTTCTGAAACGGATTCATCATCGCAATTGAAAATTTTATATTCTGTTGTTCCATTTTTTGGTGTATATGATTTGGCTTTGATTTTGTCACTATTGTAAGTGATCAAATCGGGAGTATAATCTATATATGAGAGTTCGAATTCAGACATGATTACTATAATACATGTGAAATCTTTATATGATTTTCTTTTTATAGTAATAAATAATATAAAGGGTTCATATCATATAATATAATTATGTCAAATAAAATATTTGTGATAAAGAATGATGCGGGTATTGTGGCATTTTATGCTGATTTAGAAAAAGCAAAAAATGAGTTAAAAAACATTTATAGAACATCAATTGATTTCAAATATTTTGATTACGAAATAAATGTATATGATTTGGTTGATAATGAATATAAAATTACAAATGTAAGTTACACTTATCGGTTTGATAATTTTTTGATAAATACAGGATTTTGAAATGTAAAAAAAGGTGTATAATTTTTATTTGTTATCTAATATCTAACCAAAAACATGTAAATCAAAATATCTAAAATCGAGATAGCCTCATTAACGACTTTAGCATTTTCTTATAGTGATTTGATTTATGTTTCGGTTCGTCCAGTTGAAAGAACAATTCCTCTGTTTCATCTTCGTCATCTGAATAATCGTACGGGTCTGATTCTAATTGCTTTTGTCTTTCTATTTCTATTTGTCTTTGTCTTTCCAATTGTTGCTGTTTTTCTAGTTCTCTTTGTTCAATTTGTCTCTTTTTTTCTCGCTGTTTATCTACACGTTTTTGAGTGGCCTTCGCTTTTTCTTGTTCGATCAAGTCAGCCCAAGTAAACGCGTTCTCTTTTCTTCGATTCTCTTTCAATTTTCTCTCTTTCTCTAGTAAATATGCATCTAAAAGATTGTTGCGGTTTGTCATAATAAACGTGTCTGTATTCTGCGTTTTTCTATTTTTTGTAAGGAATGAAATATCTTGCTCATATAATGGTCCAACCCCTTCAATATATGAAATGATGCCTGCGTTCAATTTATTCCGATTCAACAGGATAGCTTGTTCTCGTGTAAGAGTCATTATTCGATTAAATATTTGATATATATAATATTATAAAAAAGTCAATCAATTTTATCAAATCAATATAATGACCTGTAAAATTGATATGATTACAATGGAATAATAAGATATATTATATAATGATACGAATATTAAGAAACCTCGCACCATTAAGCATAAACGTATCAGTAACAGACGACGAAGTACATGAATGCTATAGTAAATCGCGCAACTCGCAAAATAATACATTGAATAATAACCGGTATTATACAAGCTATTTGAAACACGTCTTAGGTAAAGAGTATAATGATGCAGATATAAAGTCTATATTTATAAAACTTGATTGTATGAAAGACCACGTTGATTTTTGTTTATCAAAATCAAAAGATAAGGAGTTGGTAATAGAGTGTCTGGAAAAAAACAACCATTTTTCAAAAAATACAAGTCGTCCCGGAGTGGTTGTTAAACTATTTCAAACAGAATATAATGGAAAGCAATGTGTAGTGAAAACATATATCTATGACGGGCGTTCACATGAGCTAAAATGGAGTTTTGAGCAAAATGTAAAAAACGAAATTTTGTTTCAGAATTATGCAAGGACATTGAACAAACAACTTGATTTCATTTCACCTGAATTATACTCGTGGGGTTTAATTCGTGGGTATAAACCTGTTCCAGAATCACATAAATTTAAAGTAATATATTTAATAATGGAATATATTCCATTTATTCGCTTAAAGGACATTTCATATCAACAATCAAATATTAAAGAATTGTATGAACGAGTAGATGCAATCGATAAAGAATTAAAGGGGCAATTACTACATCATAATGATTTACATAGTTCGAATGTTTTGGTATCGTGCGATTCGTCTTCGCTTTCGCAGTCGCTTTCGCTTTCACAGTCGCTTTCGCTTTCGCCAAGTATTTGTATTGTTGATTTTGGAGAAGCGTCTTGTGGTCCTCGAAAACAGATTCACTAAAATATAATATTATAATATAGATACATGGAAGAAGAACAAAATCCGCCTTTAGAAAAAAAAACACGATGTCCAAAGGGTCAGATTAAAAATAAACAAGGTATATGTATTGATAAAGTAAAGCCATCAGATATCGTAATTGATAGTGAAAAAGAAAAGGGGAAACCAGAGAAACCAGAGAAACCAGAGAAACCAGCAAAACCAGAGAAATCAGCAAAACCAGAGAAATCAGCAAAACCAGCAAAACCAGAGAAATCAGTAAAACCAGAGACAGAAGGCAAAATTAAAAAAATAAGAAAGAGTAAAAAAGCGTTGACTTCAAAATCACCTTCTCCTTTGACTCCGTCAAAAAAGAAAACACCAAAATCAAAAACTGTGAAAAATCTTACAAAAGTTCAAGCAGCAAAAATATTAGCTGAACGACGCAAGTGTATTCAAGCGTTTCGTGACAAACTATAAATATTATTATTTATAATCATACATAATAATATTTTAGTTCATCTATACCATTTAGAAATTGTATCCTTATATTATAATAATGTCTACGGAAGAAGAAATGGACAATGAACCAGAAAAATCAGAATCAGAATCAGAAGTCGAAATAAATGAAACAAATACGCCGTCATCAGAATCGGACGCAAATTTTAAACTCAGATTAGGAGATATTATTGAAATTATTAGTCCAACAAATAGTCAGCTAAATGAATCACATTTTTTTATTACCTATATAAATGAACAACGTATTCAACTTATTAATGTTGCAACATTAGAAGAAGTTCAATTGAATAAAAACGAAGAAACGGGTGCGCTCATGGACGAATCCATCACAGAAATACATCTAGTCAATCGGAGCGAACATGCCGGTTATGCCCGCCAAAATGATTTATTACAAGGCACTTGGATTGAAATTCACATTGCGGGTGATATTCCAACTATTATTACCGGCGAAATCGTCAGTTTAGAAGAAGACCAAATTGAAATCATGACATTTCCTGACCTACAAACAATTTTCATCGATTTTGAATACAAGGGGTTACCTGAATATATACCTATAAAACAAATACTCATTCGTGACAAACCTGAAGCTGTAAAAGGATTGGCTACTATTGGTAATTTACCAGAACATACCATTATAGACTCACTCGAAAAAGTAAAAGAGCCATCAGTTGATTATTTAGAAACAGGCGAATATGTGATAGATGCTGATGACAGCGCAGAAGTAGAAGAAAACGTTTTCAAAGCACTTCAAAATATAGTAACCAAGTCAAAGGGTATTATTTATGGCGAAGATTTAGAAGCAATTACTCAGTTTGTCGAAATACCTGATAGTCAAAAACGCTATGGTATTGATATCCAAATAAACAGTTTATTAGATGAACTATTGTCCACTATACCCAGCGCACAACGCAGTAAAAACATTATGGAAAAGATTCATGTCTTACTTGAGAGATTTCGAGAACTTCGAGATATGTTCTCAATTTTTGATGAAAATGGTAATGTAAGAAACTATAAAAAGAATGATCCCAACCTCCATAAGCCATTGGTTGACCATATTAAAAATTTGGATAAAAAGTTTCGCTGGTTCATGCCTGTTGTTTCCACAAAAAAGAAGATATATATCAATCGTGGCAAGAATTTCGATGAATATTTAGAAGCCACTAGCGATGATGTTCTCATAGAATACCTAGATGATTCAATCAAGTATGAAGAAAAATTAAAGCGCGATGTTTATTATAAGAATAATTCAATCACAGATGAATCGAAATATGTAAATTTATACAGACAATTAGCAGATTTAATGACCCCTTTTGAGAACCCAGACGAAATACCCAATTTTTTACAAAACAAACGTGTTCTCACAAATATAGAAGCGATCGTTGATAATCTGAATGAATTTAATAGTTCAGTAATTCTTACTTCAAAACAGCTTGCTCTTGTCAAAAGACAATTTGTTATTCAAACTTATAATTTAGGATTGAATCGATTGGTCCAAAAAAAAATAGGTGGTAAAGATACGATTGTTACTAATGAAATGACACACGCTGATAAAATGGCGATTAAATCTTTCGTCATGTTTCCTGCAGCTGTAGTAAACTATTCTCGAATTGATATGCCAAGCACGAATATTTTAGACAGGGCAAATTTAAATAATGAGAACATGATGTTATTTCGTTTATTAAGAAAAAATAAGAAAATAATTCCATATATTATTGATGATTTAACAAAAGAATTGGACTATGACAATGATGATGAGTTTATGACAAGTATGCGTCATTATGTTCTTTCTGATGAACTTATGAGAAATGACGATGATGGAAAATTCGAACAATTTTTGAGAACCATTATACCAAGAACGAGAACATTGATTCGTCTAGTAAGAAAACATATCAAGGATAAATTATCTTTTGTATCAGTCGTTCAAAGTTTAGAACCATATATGGTATATTCCAATGACATTTCTTATAAGCAATATATGGAAATTCGCTATTTTATTATTGAACAAATAAAAGAAAGAAAGGCGGAATTAGAAAAGAAACGTAAAGACTTTTCCTTTTTGTCTATCGCGAAATTTAATATTCAAGCCGAAACATTACATATTCTTCGGCTATTATTAGAAAAAAATGATATTTTGGAATTGTTTTTGAATGGATACAAACTTCCGACAAAAGAGATATTGGAAAAATCATATAAATCAATCGAGGTTCTCGAAAAGATAATTCAAAATGATAATGGTGTTCTTTTTGGTAAGTTATTAGGTTCTATAATGTCAGCTTTAATGACACCCGATAGTTTGACAAATATTTTTAATGAACCTCTAGATGATATGGATAAACTAGAAAAAGTAAAGGCCGAAGATTGTAATAAACGTATATTAGTAAAGCGATATGCTTCTGTTGCCGACCTTCAAAAAGACAATAATTCCACTGCGTATTATGATACAGAGTTTGATACTACACCATACCATATTTTGAATAAATACAAGGATGATAAGAAAAAAATGCTTCCTGAAAAATTTGTAGGATTTCTTGCCGAGAACTTGGTTCAAAAACACGATTGTCCTCGTAATAAATCCGTTGAATTGGCAAAACAGCTTATTGTGGGCAAGAAACAAATCGTCGATGGCGAATATGCTATTTTGGAAATAAAGCCTCGTTTGAGTAAATCAGACGAAGAAAGTGATATGTCTTCACAAGAGAAAGACGACTTGGAAGAAGAAGCCAATGTTCGAGCCAAAAAGAGTTATTATTTAAGGAAAAAAGACAATTGGATTCATCAAGAAGATGTGGATGACGAATCGTTTATTGATACAAAAGACATGTTTTGTAATAAAGAGAGTAAATGCGCGATAAAACGTGACCCACTTGGATATGACAAATGCGAAAGCGAAGACGATGTTGCAAGACGAATGCGCGAAATAGCAAATAAGAAAATCGCAAAGGAATTTGATCGTAGATATGAAATGTCCTCTGAAGAAATGAAAAATAAATTAGAAACAGATATTGTTAAACATATTCATTATCTTCACCGCAGAATGCGCATTCGTTCAGTAAAATCAGAAAAAGTGAATAATTATTGTTATGCGTTAGGTTCTCTTTTAACCGAACGAGAAGAAATAATTCAATCGCCTTATATTGAATTACGTAGTCTTATTTTAGGTCAAGACGATTTTGTTAAAAAACAGCAAGATATAGTTCGTTTCTTTGATACATTTTGTAGAGAACCACTAGAATCCTTGGAAGAACATCAACATTGGAAATATTGTAAAGAAACAAATACGAAATTATTACCAGATTTTTTATATGAATTAGCATATTGTTATATAAGTGGCGGTAATTATAATTTGAAATTAGAAGAAATATGTCATACTCATGGCAAAAGAAGCGACTCGGGTAATATGATTGAAGATAAATATAGTGGATTTATGATTCGCATGATTGAATATTCCGATGAAGAAGGATACAATGAAGCGGGGTTTAAGATATCTACTCATGCGTTTATTGAAAAAAGGGAAGATGAAAAGGTTCTCGAAAACTTGTTAAAACCTTCTGTTCCTATTCAAGTGTGTGAAAATCCACGTTCTCAAATTATCTGTGATATTTTATCAGGCATTTCAAAAAACATGGGAATATCTACTGACACTATTCGAGGAATTGTGGTTCGTGTTGCTAGTTCAGTTTGTGATAAATTAATTATTGATGAAGAAGCATATAATAAACAAGCAAAAAAAGAAGAGGAGAAAAAGGGTGTTAAATTACCGCCATATAAAAAACGTGCGAATCAATTAACGATTGTAATTACTGCAGCGTCGCTTTTCACTGTTATACAAACAGAAGTGCCTACCTTTTCAACAAAACGCGTTATGCCTGGTTGTGTCAAATCCTTCAAGGGATACCCACTTACTGGAGAAGAAGATACGAGTGGTATTCGATATATTGCTTGTGTTATAAATAAAATGAAGGCGGAATTCGAGCCATGGGACGCAATTCGCAAAATGACATCCGATATGATATTTGAACAAATTAAAAAAATTGTTTCTTCGGTTCTCAAAATTGTCGAAATAGATGAACGATATTTGAAAAAGCGCGAATTTCTTATATCTAATCCAGAAGAAGACATACCAGATGAACACAATATTGAAAAATGGAAACACTTTTTGCCACCTATCATAGATACAAATATTATTGGCGGATTAAGAAGTGTTTCGGCTGATTTCAAAAACGAGCTTATTTCACTTATGAAGAAAGGCAATAAAGATCAACATAATGATTTACTTGTTTTAAAAGCCAAAATCTCATATTATTCTTATGGTATTGTGGAAGCAATACAAAAAATAGTAAAGGATAAACCAATGATTTTAAATACCATTTCGACAGGACAACCGTTTTTACAAAATGCCTGTTGTAATGATAAAATGGAGAACCCGATAAAATACTTTGTAAAAGAAAATGAAGAAATCGGACAATATTTGAGAACCATTGCGGCCATTTCAAAGATGGTAGATATGGTAAGTGTAGTATCAAAAGCGCCAATGTTGTTTGATCCTAGAGCTTCAACATCCATATATCCAGTTGTATCACACGATTTTTCAGAGCAAAATATTTATGCAGCATTTATTTTTTATTGCGGGTTAGATAAAGGAAAACATATTCCTAGCGTTTTTCATCACTTTTTTACAGAAATACCGACAGACTATAAAAAGCAATGGACCTTGCTAGAAAAAATTGCGTTTTTGAAAAAAGCCGACAAGAATTTTAGCATAGTACAGTTACATGAATTAATGCGTATTATAAATAAAAGAAACATTGTAATACCATATGAAAAACCGAGATATAACGCTGTCGAAATGATAAAGGATATGTTGGCATTATTTGAGAACCAAGAATCACCGATTATAGATCACAAATTACAGGAAAAACTAATGACGGTTCTCGAAAAATATGACAAAACAAAATTGGTCTCTATTTCAACTCCTCTAGACGATGATTCTAAGATACCCGAGTCAGAAAAGGAAAAGATTGCGGCAATTAATGTATTGAAGAATACACTTGTGGGAATTATTAAGGAGAAGTTTAAACCTCAGGTTCTCATATTTTTGAAAAAATATGGTAAATTAGGCAAAACAGAGTTTACTCGTTTAGAATCATTTTTTGAAACGTTCGTTCAAAAGTGGGCTTCTGATGATCTATATAAAATATCTACTTTTATGAAAAATACTGTGGATGAAATGACGCGCATTTTTCCAAATATGTTATTAACCAATATTGATATTAATTTCCACTATCCAGAACATCATATTGATTTTTCAGAGTTTGATATAGACAGGATTTTCAAATCGAAAAAAGAATATTATGAACCATTAGGAGAATTCAAACAAGATAAAGTAATCAATTTATTGATTTTGAAAATACGCGAAAAATTTGTGGATCTAAGATTATTTTTTGAGAACCTTCCTATACAAACACCTATGATGAAATATAATAGAGAATATTTTAGTTTATTTGATAAAGAAACCATTATCTTTTTACTAGACTATGTATTTTTATCAGTAATTCATGAATATATTATTGCAACAGATGACCCAGAATTAATTCGAACAGACATTTTTGAAAAGAAAAAATCGAGCCGTGAAAAAATCGCTGAACAAAAAGACATGTCTATACAATTTAGTACCGAAATTAGAGATATTAATGAAGAGTATGAGGAAACTGGTAATGATATTGCCGAAATTCAAATAGATATAGGTAATAAAGAAGAACTCAAGACACGAATCGCAAAATTGCTATTGGCATTCATTAATATTGCAAGAAAGAATAAGCACGAAATAGATATTTCTTATGAGACAATATCAAACGCCATTCGCAAAAGAAAAGAGAACGAGAAAAATCGAATTGTTCAACGGTTCGAAGGATTAAGTAAAGATGAAAGAGATATTGAAGATATGAAAAAGAAGTTCAAATTGGATGAATGGAATGTAGGACAACAAAAAGGATTGTTTGTATATGATAAGAAGGTAAGTGATCGAGAACGGATAGAACAAGAGAAAGAAGACATGATTGATATACAAAAACATGGTATCAGAAAGGCCGATTTTATGATGATACAATCAGAAGACTTTATGCAAGAAACGATTGGCGAAGAAGGTATTGCCGATTTGGAGAACATGGAAGATGATGAAGAAGATATGGGTTTTGGCATTGGGTCGTTGAAGGCAAATTTCCACGATGGCCAATTCTATTCTGACGATGAATCCGATGATGGATTTGGGGATGACGCATAGATTTTTTGTATTTACATAATATAAATGCTTGTAACAAAATATATTCGTTCTCATAAAACAACCGCGGCCATTTTTATTTTTTTGATATTATTTACAATGGTTCATTTATTGAAACCTGGATTTGCTTATACGGAAGACGGCGGATTTAGACAATTTGGAGTAGGATATAAACATAAAACAGTTGTACCTATTTGGGTTGTTGCAATTGTTTTAGCTATTTTTTCGTATGTATTGATTGTATATGTATATTAGCGGATGTTAGGTGTAGAAATTCGTGGTTTCATTATAGGTAAATGTTGTTTTTCATTATGTCCAAATATATAATGATATTTTGTTTCTGTATTATAATATAATGAACAATCCATATACCAATGTATTTTGTTACTGTATATTGCTGTATAAATAACATATTTATGTAGAGAACCATTATTCGTTTTTGTAAAAGCGACAGTGAATGTATTATTTTTATTTTTTTGAATCAGTGGTCGATGTTTCAATGATTCGTATTTGTCATCAAGGTATAATCTACGAATATATTTTCCATTACGCCAGATATGATATCCTTGGAACTCAAGAATAATATCGACAATAGATATTGGTAATCGGTTCTCCATTTTTTATTATTGTAGATTATTCTAAACATAAATCGATTTTATTTCCGTTCATATGAAAATAAGCTTTTTCATATAATATTATATATGGACCATGTCACAAGTTTACCAAGATTAATTGAACAAGGTGCCCAATCATATATGTCAAATGTTTTACATAAATGTCATGACAATCGCGTGAACATTTATTTGTATGCTCTGAATATGGGTGTTTTATTATTATTTATCATTATAACAGGGTTAATACTTTATTATTGTCATAAAACAAAAACAACCCCGGAAGAGAACCGACAAAAATTGTTGAAGGAACAAGAGTATATTTTATCAAAAATAAAATTTTATAAAGACCATCAGCGAAGTATTGCAAGCCGTTCATCAATCACTGGATTACCCACAATGGATGAAAGACCTTTATACTAATAATTTATGTGTTTCGTAATATAATATAATTGTATCTTATTATATTATAATGAGTTTTATAGAAGAACAACGAAACAATACACTAGAAAATAATACTGCTCAATCAGAACTATTAGACTTTTTAGAACATTTAAATCCACAAGTGTCTGATATAATTATTCGAGAACCTTTATCTGGCGATCTAGATTTCTCGGTTCTCAAAGAATGTAATCTTGCCTTTTCAAATATCACTTCGATTCAATTTGTAAAAGGTAATATTACTTCTTTGAAACATATTCCAGATGGTATTACAAAAATTGTATGTATAGATAATTTATTAGTTGATATTGTGTTACCTGCTTCCATTGTAGAAGCAAATCTATCTGGCAATGCATTAAAAAGCATTGATTTTAAAGAGTTGACAAATTTAAAAGAGCTACATATTGATGGAAACCAATTTTCAACATTATATGATTTGCCAAAATGTTTAGAGGTTTTGTATTGCGAGAACAATCGATTAAAATCGATTAATTTAGACGGGATAGACAATTTAAAGGTTCTCCATTGTTCAAATAATCCTTCTCTAACTATTGAACATTTTCCAGATACCATTACAGATTTACATATGGAAAACAATCCATTGTTACATGTGAATCGTCCTCGCGATGATGATAATACATCGGAAGATGATGGAGATAACCATGCTGATTTTATGGAAAGTTTAAATACTTATTTTGAAATGAAAACAAGTTATGAGGAAAAGGTTCACGCAATGAAAAAGAAAGTATTTAAACATTCCACGTCAAAGAAGGTAACAAAAAAACTAATAGCTGAGCTAAAACCGAAATGTATAAATTGTAATAGACCAGTTGGTTCTATTTTCTCCAATAAAGAGAGAACCTATTCGGCAAGATGTGGCGATGTAAAACAACCCTGTGATTTAAATATTCAAATTTTTGCAGGTGAGTTTGGACTATTAGATAAGTTGTTGTCTTCGTTTCAACAAGATATTCAAGATAAAAAAGAAGCAATTATTAAACAAAAATTAGATACCCTTTTTAATTATATTGGAGAACAAGAATCGATTGCGATTTTTAAAAAAGATTTGGAAGCGTATACAGAAGTAAATACATTTTTGAAGGAGCTGACTAACGAGTATACAGATATTTATTTTAATGAAAAGAGAAAAGAAAATATTGAAAAAAAAATAGAACATATTGACAGAATTCGAGAACGCTTCAATGATTTACTTGTGAAATATTCTCAAACAGATAATCCTGAACTATTGAAAGACGCAATGACGGTTTATGTGAGTGAAATAAAACCAGAGATAGACAATTTACAGATGATGAAATATGAAACGATGGAAATTAATAAAGAGGGTGATAAATATGTCATGTTTCAAAAAGAATATCGTTTGTCAAAATTAGACTTTACATTTGGGTCTTATCCTAAGGTTCTCAAATTCCGATCAAAAAAATAATTTTGAATGATTTGTTCCATTCAACATTTATTATAACTAGCGATGCCATCCCATTGTACATTTTGAATACTTGCCCATTTCTTTATTTCACAATAAGGGTCGCCGAAAGATGCCCAACCATCACTATTAAAATCAATTTTACCCATCTCTGGATGGTCTGAATCATATCCATAAGGAATGTCTGATTGATAATATCCTAATGGTAGTCTAGGTTCTATTTTACCAGTTTCTAATTTAGGATAAATTGCGTCAAAGTATGATGGTAAATAACTGTATTTTTTAGATCCTTTTTCAACACCCTTATATGTATATATTTGTTTTCCTTTGGAATCTAAATTACCAAGATTTACTTCGCCTGGTCTAGGTATCTGACATGTTCCATCGGCGTTTACTTTCCAGTAATCCGGACAATCAGTTATATCTGACGGAAACGATTTGTCTTTATTATTAAATGTAATATATGTATAAATAAACAATCCAATAAAAACAGATACTGATATAATCATTGTTAATATATGAAATAATGTCATTATATATTTCATATATATTTTTTATCAACACTTATTACTGTTTGTCACAGTATCCCATAAAATACCATATTTTTTAGCCCATTTCGCTTTGTCACAAATACTTGTCCATTTACCTTCACTTGTATCGATATTTTGGGTGCTACCGGTAATTGTAACACCTGTATGTGTTTTGGCTTTTTCTACATTATACGGAGGAATAGTATTAGTCGATGAAGATTTACAAGTTACTCCATTAGTATCTAAAGTCCAAAAATCGGGACATGTATGTTCATTATCTGGATATTCAATACCCTTATTCCTATTAGCAAGTGTTAAACCTACTAGTGTTAACATAATAATCATAATGACAATCGCAATAATAATTACAATAGTATAAAATGAGAACATATATATTATAATATCATTTTTTTTACTAAATATTTAGGATGATTTATTATCAAGTTTTTATTTCTACGGAAACATTATAAATGGAAATAGAAAAATATAATAAAACCCTTATTTTGGATGGTTCTAGATATAATGGACGTGTAAATATTATTGAAAATCCTGACCCAGATGCTGTTTTTAAAATGCATGAGCGTATTGCATTAAAAAATAAAGCGACGAATTATTGCAGTGCTTTAGCAGGTAATGACTGGGAAGACAATATGTTGGCTAGAGTCTTTTTTTCTGCAGGAAATATTCAAATACTACAAAATGGGTTGCGATCAGGTGTATACGCAATGTCTCAAAATAAGATTGTAATACCACCACAGAATCAAGACCAATTAAAAATTATCATGCGCAGCACCTATTTACAACATGCTGAACATTTACCTGACAATATAACACAACAAGTCGAACGGCTAAATAAAATTGTATGGGACTATGCTGTTCCTGCCGTATACAATGAAGCTGTAGGATATATGAAATATATGCAAGACCAGAGTTCTTTAGTCATGCCTATGGACCGACCTCTTCACGCTGACCGTGAATATAAACAACTGGAATTGAAACCTTGGTTTTAAGATCCACCGCGAAGACGCAACACCAAATGAAGGGTTGATTCCTTCTGAATGTTATAGTCACTCATGGTTCTGCCATCCTCTAACTGTTTTCCGGCAAAAATCAATCGTTGCTGATCTGGTGGAATGCCTTCCTTTTCCTGAATTTTTTGTTTGATGTTATCGATTGTATCTGATGGTTCAACGTCTAATGTAATCGTTTTGCCAGTGAGTGTTTTTACGAATATCTGCATTGTATATAATATGTATAGTATAGTTTTTATGTTATTTTCATAAAACAGTAAAAATTTATAATATGTGTCTATATTATAAATGGATAAACATTTGACAACCTTTGCCAGTATCATGATATTTTATGCTATTTTATCATGTGTATTAGGTCCTCTTCTTTTTTACTTCCTATGGAAAAAAACATTGAAAATTGCTGGTTATGGTTTTATTGCTGGTAGCATCCTATCTATTCTTCTATGGCTATCTTATGGTCAAAAGATGATATAAAATTATTTTCAATATGTTTAGCAATTATTATTGATAAACTTGTTTGCTTAATCTCTTCCTCTTCTTGAATATCTTGGGCTTCTTGCCATCGGATTATAATATTCCTCATCATCATCGTCATCATATGTTTGTTCAGGTTCATCTGGATGATATTCGTGTTCGCTTAATGTCATGGAATCTTCCAAGTCGACTTCTGGTTCAACGACAGATTCGACTTCTGGTTCGACCGCAGGTTCGACCACAGATTCGACCACAGATTCGACCACAGATTCGACATCAGGTTCGACTGCTGGTTCAACTGCTGGTTCGACATCAGGTTCGACTTTAACCGCTGGTTCAATAACAATTTCAGGCATATATGGCTTATAGTCAATCATTGCTGCGCAACAGTCGTCATATCCATTTTTAGGAAACTTTGTCTGATATATTTGTGAAAAGTTATGACCACCGGTGTAATTCCATGTTTGCGCCCATCTACCATGTGCGTAATTCACAATGTCTGTTGGGTTTTCCGCTTCAAGAAATATTTTATCTTTTTTATCTACTACATCAGACACGCCGTCGCTCATTAATATAACTCGGACATTATCTTTTTTATTGAATATGAAACGTTCAGTATCAACTGACAATGTGCCATATAGACCATTGTGTCCTAGCGAATTTGACGGCACCAACTTTACATAACCAAGCGGGTCCTGATTTGTTTTTAGTTTGATATATTCGCAATTCTTAGCAATCATCGTGTTCTCATTTACCAATTCAAACCCCGTGTTTCCAACTATCGTTGGGTCTTTCATCGAAACAATTCCTTTTTCTACGAGCCGCATCATTTGCTTTGAGTGTTTCAATGTATGTGGCTCTGTTGTAAATATATGCTTTCCGTTATGAATGACTACACCGATCGAATCGCCTGCATACATCATGTCTAATACAACCATTCCTTTTTGTTCATACATTTTTGCTACGATAAACGTTGCCCCCGAGAACAGTTTTGTCTGATTCAAATAATTCGACTCTGTATCAATGAGATTCTGTAACATTTGTGCTGGATTATCTGATTGCATAATTGTCTGCATATCTGCGTTTCGAATACATGAGATACAACTGTCATTTCCATGACCATCCCATGCCGCAACCCAATCAACACGCTTACCTTTTTCGTCAATGTAATGACCTTGATCCACGTGGTCTTGTTTTTTATCCAACTGAAGTGTTCTGGCTCCCTTATAAATAACGGAGCCAGAATAAATAGTTGTCTCTTGCTTATCAATTGTTTGGCTCATCATTCGTTGGTTCAATAATATCTTTTATAAATAAATAAAAAAGTCAATCAATTTTATGAAGCGATTGTTTGTTCGTTCGTTCTCAAAAAACGTTTTTATACAAGTCGTTTATCTGCAACAAAAATAGTCGCCAAATCACATGTGAGAAATTCCGTAGGTAACAGTTGGTCTTCACCATGAAGGGTAATTCTTGTACAAGAAGCATCTCCTCCTCGTTCTTCGTTCTGATAGACAAACGGTTCTCTCAATGCATATACATGATAATAAGGTTGTATATATGCCATCGGTACGTCCCATGGTCTGTCAGAAAACCATGTTTCCATCATGGTTCTCTGTAAAGCCGCTGCGCCTAATGGAGAACAAACCATGAGTCCATGCGAAGCCAACATATGTTTTATTCTTATAATATTCGGATATTGATCGACCGACTCATAATAATTTGCATAATGAAACGATTCTGCGTTCATACTACACACCGATAATCCAGTATATAATATATCAGTATTATCTGGAATATCGATTCTATCGCGGTCTGCGAAAATCGAGACATCATCCTCTAGTAGTAAAAAAGGAATGAATGGTTCGCCTGACTTCTGTTTCATTAGCCCGCATTCAATCATTCTGATAAACCCTGAAGCACCAGATTTATTTTTCGGTATTCTTTCGGTCATGTTTGTTTGATAAAGTATTGGTTGTATGAACTCAGGTCCTAATCCATTGTTAAAGTGTGAAAATTCGGTTTTTATTGTTGTTCGTTTTATAGCGGTTTCATCGTCATTTTCACATGTAAGACAAAACATTAGTATTTTTTTGATTTCTATTTTCATGTATAAAATCAAATAAAAAATATTTTTATTTGATTTTAGGGATATATATATAATATAATATAATGATAGAATACAAACTTGGAAATGAAGCAGGGTTTGATTTAATAACAAGTGTAATTCACTCATCTAAAGGTTTAATTAATATTTATAAATATAAAGATGATGAAGAATGTGATAAATACTTTGATATAAACGATGGTACAACACACATTGGTTATATTATTAATGATACATTTTACGTTATAAGTTTAAATAATGTTCCATTTGATGAAGAATTCAAAAATCATTTTACATTTATTGACGAAGAAGCTATAAAATCATTAAAAACTGACACCAACAAACGGGCAAGATTAAATAAAATACCAAATTTTAGGTATTTTCCAATTTCAAAGTATTCTGGCTTTCCTCCAAAATGTGTAAAAACGGTTGATATAGTAAATAATATAGGTATACAAACTAAACTCAATAACTTGAATAATCTATTAGACTGTATAAATTTTAAAATTAGTATAGGTTATGTTTTTCAAATGAAATCAAATACTGAAATATATAGTATGGGGGGTTTTACTAGTAGTACATTATTATTGTGTATATTTCATGATATGAGTTGTGTATCATCATTAACTATCAAACTTACAGATAAGACTATATATATTGATTCTAAGACTAAGGAGCAATATGAACAGAAAGATTTAAATAAGTTATTAAGATCCATAATTATTATAATAGCAAAGGATTTATATCCTTCTGCAGAATATGTAGTATCGGCAGCTTCAAATCCAACTTCTTCATATTTAATGTTTACATATTTTAATGCTGTAATGGTTGATGAACATGAAAACCCCATTGAAAATAATCTTCATAATTATAGAGATATAAAAAAATATATTCACAATCATGATGGTATTTATAGTAAGGTTGTATTAAATGAAACAAATATAAAAAAAGCAAGGCAAGTATTTGAAACAATAGTAGAAAGCAAAAAATACAAAGAATATTGTATATCGGGTAGTGAAATATCGGGTAGTGAAATATCGGGTAGTAAAATATCGGGTATTGAAATATCGGATTGTGAAATATCGGGTAGTGAAATATCGGGTAGTGGTATAATTCAAACACGTAAATCAAAGAAACAGCACAGTAAAACTCTGAAAAAATACAAGAAAAAAAACTCAAAAAAACGTAAAATGCTAAGTTCAAAAAAAAATAAAAAATGTAGTTATTATTAACCTTTACTATAATTTACTGATAAATATTATATACCTATATTATTTATTTTTTTGTCTTTTTCACTTTACTACCACCAGTTCCACATTGGATTTGTTCTCGCTTTCTCTTATATGTTTCATATTCTTTCTCAAATATTTCTAGTTCTCGTAACCACATCTGACCAGTCGTGGTTTTCATGAGAATATCGAGTTCTACTTCCGTATCCGCTTTTTCCTTCAATATATGCGCAACATGTTCCTCCGTTACGGAATCCATCGGCATCTTGATCAAATATTTGAACTCGCCTTCGACTCTGTCATATTTTAACCCTTCCAACAACTCTTGAACTTGTTGATTCGTTTTCTTGCGAAGGTCAATCGTGCCAGCTAATACGTCCAATATATATCTGGCTCTATTGGACAGTTTAATCAAGAGTTGGCGCATATCCTTGATGAGAGCATCCTTCCTGACTTGATATAAACCAAGTCGCGTCATATAGAACTCTTCGATGATCTCCTCGATCGAATTATATTTGTGAAGTCTCGATTCGGCATTAAACATATGCATATTTGTTGTAGAAACCGTTGTTGTCAGTTTGAGCAATTTCTCCAACCCATTAATCGAGTCCGATGAAGAGCTTGTTAAAAGTTCTGACAACTTGCCCTTTGGAAATGTCACAGTAATATCCACAATGACTTCGGTCGACATGGAAACCATATCTTTGATAACTGGTGGGCTTTTCTTGCCTGCTTTGTCTACTGTTCCATCGAGCAGACCTTCTAAGAATGTAATATAGGGCATCGTTCCTGTTCCAATTGGCAATTCGGTAATTCGGATTTTGTCTTCACCCACCTTCTCATATTTCCCCTTGATCAAGAATTTCTGGTCGCTCACTTTTTGAACTTGTCCTTGAAACCCCTCGTAATAAGGAACGAATTCGACAGAAGGCGGTTGAGAAGTCAGCTTCGATTTCAAATACGCAACAACGTCTTTCGGATGATAAGAAGGTATATCGCAAGAGAATCCAGTACCAATACCAGAAATTCCATTCATTAGACAAAACGGAATAATCGGCACATAATATTCAGGTTCTACTACAGTTCCGTCATCATCTTTATATGTCAACACTGCGTCATCTGCCTCTGGAAAGATGGATCGTGTCAGTGGATTCAAAAGAGTAAATATATATCTCTCTGAAGCAGCATCATCTCCATTTTGAAGTCGCGTGCCGAACTGACCGTTGGGTTCCAACAGATTGATATTATTGGATCCAACATAGTTCTGTGCCATTTTTACGATTGCTCCATTTAAGGATGCTTCGCCATGGTGATATGCCGAGTGTTCTGATACATACCCTGAGAATTGAGCTACCTTGATTTCACTTGTAAGCCGGCGTTTGAATGCCGCAAACAATATTTTTCGCAGAGAAATCTTGAGACCATCTACCATATTCGGTATTGAGCGAGCACAATCGTATGTACTAAAATGAATCATTTCTTTATCGATAAATTCTTCATACATGACTTGTTGCCTGCTTGTATTCAAGAATGTTTTTTTATCATACTGTTCGAGCCATAATTTGCGGTCATCTGGTCTCTTTTTATTGAAAATCTTGTCAATGGTATCATCGCTTACCTCACCAGAGTAGGCGAAATCGACGATTTTTTTATTGGCGAAATATTCTTTGAATTCCACAGCGGTCGATGTACCTAATCCTTTAAAATATTTGATCGTCCAACCATGAAGTCCTGTTGGACCCAATGACTCTTTCCATGTCTCATATTCACCATCATTGTAGAAGTGTAAGATTTGAGACCCTTTCTTGGCTCGCAATATAGGCGTGTTCATGAACGAGATGAATCCAGGAATCTTTGTTAAAGATGCCCATTCGCTATGAAAGAGATTGATACAAAGACCTTTGATATGCGAACCATCTAAATCTTGGTCTGTCATAATCATCACTTTGCCATAACGAAGCGACGCATGAACATCCGCAATAGTTGTATATGACTTGCCTGTTTCCAAACCCAATATTTTCTTGATGTCTGTGATTTCTTTATTATCCGATATTTTCTTAGTTAGTTCGCCTCTTACATTCAAGAGCTTTCCTTTCAATGGATAAATACCGATGATATTGCGGTCTTCACTTGACAGACCAGAGACAATACCAGACATAGCACTTAGCCCCTCGCACAAAATAAGCGTACATTTGTTTGATTCTGCAGTGCCACTGAAGTTTGCATCAATCAAATTCGCAATACCACGAATAACTTTGGTCTTGGACCCATCGGTTTTCTTTGCGTTTTTGGTTTCCTTCGCTTCTGTAAGAGAACATGCCATGTCCATGACACCCATTTTAGCGACTTTTTCAATGAACGAATCGCTGACAGAACAAGTCGAACCAAACTTGACGGATGGCGTGTTCATATTATCCTTTGTTTGACTATCAAATGACGGGTTCTCAATATCGCATCTTAAAAACAGAATAATTTGTTCTCTGATCGTCGACGGATTTACCTTTACCTTTTTCTTTTTTTCAATATAGTCACATATTTTACGTGTGATCTGACCCATAATATAATCAACATGTTTACCACCTTTGTGTGTACAAATACCATTGACAAAGGATACTTGGGCAAATTCGTGTGTCCTTGAAATACCTACTGCGTATTCCCATCGTTCGCTCGGCGATTCATAGACGCGCTTCGCGTCATCTTTTGAACCAATATATAGGTCGATATATTGCTGGAATGATTTTACGGGCACTACATCACCATTGTATACGACTTTTATTTTCTTGGCAGAATGATCGGTTACCGCTGCGATATCATATACACGTTTTTTTAATAACCCCATAATATCAGGTGTCAAACCAGTCAATCCAAGACGGGCATAATCGGGTTTAAACGAAATTTTGGTATAAGGTTTTATGGTTTTACATTTTGTAATGGTTGGCGGGCAGATTTCGTCGAGATTTGATTTGAATTCTTGCGTATATTTGAGTCCGCGAGTATGATCGACTGTTTCAATATATCCATAAGTAGACCAAATAAGCACTAATTTGAAGCCAAAACCGTTTTTGCCACCGACGATTTTTTTTTCGTCCTTGTTGTAATTGGTCGATGTTCTCAAATGACCAAATACCATTTCAGGAATCCACAGATTATTTTCTGGATGTTTAGCCACATCAATTCCGTTTCCATCATTTTCGATAGTGATTGTCCCATCACTTGAAATCGTTGTCTCGATAAAAGTTACTAGCTTCTTGTCTTGGCTTTGAGACTGAATCATACGAACAACATGATCTCGCGCATTCACGATTGCTTCATCAAACAACTTGTATAGTCCTGGATTATATTCGATTGTTTTAAAGTCGACACTTGTAGTTGCATCATTATATACCCACATATTTGAATCGACTATTTCCACAGATCCAATATACGTATCTGGGTTGTCCAAAATATGTTGTTTATCGGTTTTCTGTTGATATTGTAATGCGAGATTATCAGATGACATTGTGAGAGTATGGTATGATATTTCTTTTTTTTTAGA
>Ga0209087_1000058_pt1 | contig 61269 bp, 83 predicted proteins | sample S_130805_EF_Meta_FD_187321 | JGI IMG/M metagenome (GOLD analysis project Ga0209087, IMG submission 187321) | Freshwater microbial communities from Lake Simoncouche, Canada to study carbon cycling - S_130805_EF_MetaG (SPAdes) (version 2) | ecosystem: Environmental > Aquatic > Freshwater > Lake ... | reverse complement strand
CGTTCGTGCAAATATTTCATTTTTTCGTAGCAAAGAAAGAAACCAATTTTATTTAATGGATGCTCATCAGTACATTGATTTTTTTTTAAAATACAATATTAGTAAAATTGAATACAATAATACTCCTGTTTATGTAAATGAAAAAATGTTTCAAGATTTTGGAGAAGTTTTTAATGAAAAATTACAAAATTCAAATACATTTAGAGATGAGTTACAAGATATAATTTATCGTGTCTTGGAACCAAGTATAAAAATCGCTGATATTGAAGTTTACATTAACGCTCAATATTGGATTGATAAAATAGATGGAATGGATGCCCTTTCTAATGGTAATAGTAGAAAATACGATTTTGAACCTGAAATGTTTAAGAGAATTTCTTAATTATTTTTTTAATTAAGTCAAATAGGACAAGTTGACCAACCACAACAACTCCTGAAGCAATTAATCTTTTTACAATTAACATAGAATCCGCCTCAATATCACCATTATTATATACGATATCTTGAATGTCGGTTATAATTGGAATTAAGAATGAATATGTTACTAATTCTAATCCTGTTTTTAATGTAACATTAGATGAAGAAAGAAATTTTCCAAATGAATCTTTTAAGTTTTTTGATTTAAGTAATGTTTCTTTAAATGGTTCTACAATACCTTCTTCTTGAATTTTGTGATATATTGATTTGAATACTCTTGCGTTATCATAAAAATGAGAACACGCAACACCAATTAAAATTAAAGTCATTTGTTGTTCAGTTAAATCAAATCTACCTGAACGAATAAAATTGTCTAATGGCATAACTAAACCACCAACAGACGCTCCCCAAGTTAATAGTAACTTAAGATTTAAACCATAAACTTTTTTTGCTCTATTAACAAGGTTACTGGTGAATGAATACAATTCTTTCATGTAATCACTCATCTTTGATTGGTCTTGTTCTTGTAGAATGGTTCTCAGTTGAGATTCGTTAATTAAAAAATCCATATACTTATAAATATACTAAAGATATTTATTGTCATGAATAAACTTAAAAGAGAATTAAATCCACAAGTAACTACAGGTGATAAAATCATGTGTCTTCATATGGATGGAGAGACAGGAGTGCCTCCAATGACTACAGGAACGGTAAGAAGTGTTGTTAAAGACCCTTTTGAGACTGATGGTGAGATTATTAATGTTAATTGGGATAATGGTAGTACATTAGGTTTAATAACGGTTACAGACAGTTGGGTTAAAGTACCTGATGAACAAATTAAAGAAGCCAAGTCAGATACGTTATCTAGTGAATATAATTTTTTTGCGGATAATCCAGAAATTTTTGAAAATTTTGATTGGAGATTTTTTAGAGAGTTTTTATATAAACTTAGAGAATCAAGTGTTGTCAATATGTTCCAAGCTCGTCCTTTTTTATATTCAGGTAGAGAATGGATAGATAGGTATCATGGAGAAGACCAAGAAGATAATGAGGCGTTTCAAGAAGTTTTAGAAATGGCAGACGAATCCAAAGACAAATTGGTCCAAGGACTTATGAAGTACATGAAATCTAAAAATTTGAATATGGATGATATGAGTAAAGTTAACCACTTAGCCGAGAGACTTGCTGGTAAAATTGTACAGTTGTATATGACCTTTGCTTAATTTCTACCGTATTCGTCTTCAATTCTTGTGATATCATCTTCACCAAAATAAGTTCCAGTTTGAACTTCAATAAAAACTAATATTTCATCAGTTTCGTTGATTATTCTATGTTTTGAACCTAAAGGAATATGTATTGATTCCCCTTGATTTCTAAACACTTTTTCATCATCTAAAATTATTGTTGCAGAACCCTTAACAATTGTCCAATATTCTTTTCTTTTTTCATGATATTGGTACGACAATTTTTGATTTGGGTTTACAGTTATTTGCTTCACCTTAGTATAATCGGTGTCTAGTAGGATTTCGTAGAATCCCCATGGTCTTTTTTCCATATTCTAAATAATATAAATTTTCTTTTTTTATGAACCCTTTTTAGTTTTATCTTCTTAGTTTTTACTTTTTTAACCTCAATAGTTTTTGGAGGAGTAATAACTTTATTAAGAGTTATTTCATCTTTTTCACATGAACAAATTGTAATTAATAATAATACAATTATTACTCTAACCATTAGTTACTTAAAGGTGCCTTTATTGATGGGTGTGACTTATAATTTTCCAATATCACATCGTTTATTGAACTACAGAATATACCATCTCTAACATGTACTGTTGGTAATTCAAAAGGTTCTCTACGAATTTGTTCTTTTGCTTGTTCTACGTGATTAGAATATAAATGAACATCACCTAAATTACCAATCAATTCGTCAGGAACCATATTCATTTCATCCGCTAACATCACTAATAATAATCCATAAGATGCGATGTTGAATGGTAAACCTAAAAATGTATCTACTGAACGTTGATTCCACATTAAAGAAATTGCTCTTGTTGGAGTTGGTGTATAATATGAGTTATCAAAATCAGGTAAATTATTGGGGTCAAAGAACCTTTCCATACCAGTTTCATAATTGTTATTAAACCATATGTTATATCTTCTTTCCAAACTCAACTCTCTTGTATAAACTTGAAATCCATAATGACAAGGTGGAAGAACCATTTGGTCTAATTCACCTACATTCCAAGCATTAACCATTAATCGTCTTGAGTCTGGATTTGTTTTAAGGTCGTTGATTAGGTTTGCGATTTGGTCTATATGATTAAATTCTGTAGAATGAATTTTATAAATACTTTCTGATTTATCTATTTGGTCTACATGAATAGTTTTAAAATTCTTCCAACTTCTCCATTGCTTACCATAGATTGGACCTAACTCACCCCACTTTTTAGCAAACTCATCATCGGTTTTGATTTTGTTGATGAATTCTTCTTGTGTTAATACACTACTTTTTATTTGTTTATTTAAAGAATCCATTACACCTTTAAATTCAGATATGTCATCAGGAACAGATAAACTATCTGCGTAGTTTTGTACTTTACTTAAATAGTTCTTATAAGCATCTCCATCCCAAATATGACAACCATTATCAACAAGGTATTTGATATTTGTACTACCTTGTAAAAACCATAGTAATTCTGTTACCATTGTTTTCCAAGCCATCTTCTTGGTTGTAAGTAATGGAAACCCTTCACTCATTTTATGACGGATTTGTCTACCGAATACCGAAATGGTTCCTGTGCCTGTTCTGTCTTTTTTCTCTATACCGTTATCCAAGATATCTTGAAGTAACTTTTGGTATTGTTTGTCTATGCTATTCATTATTTAAATTTGTACTTTCAATTAATTTTGTAATTCTGGTTCTACCTTTTTCTCCAATTGGAATTGGGTTTCCTTCCTCGTCAATTCTAACAAATCTTATGTTAGTTTTCAATACAACAACTTGATTACCTGTGTAAACATTATGTGCTCTTGCCTCCATATATAAGGTAATTGAAGTGTGTCCAAGTTTACTTGGTGAGCCGTAAATTTTTAATAACTGTCCTTCTTTTGCTGGTTTTTCAAAATAACATTTATCAATAGACACGGTTACCATTCTTGGACTATCACATAATTGCATTGAGTACCCTGCAGCCGCAGCATCAATCCATGCGAGTAATTTTCCTCCAAATAAGTTTCCGTGGAAACCTAAGTCTGATTTTTTAATTGGGTGTGTATTCAGTAATTCCATCATTTGTTTTTTTTAACCATTCTGATTTAACCTCATCGCAAACAATATCGTATAATTCATATCTGTTAATCTTTGGGTGTTTTATTTCCATTTCCTTTATACGAGACATAACTTTATCGTAATAACCTCGTTTATGAGCATCCAATAAACGCTCCTCTACTCTTTCTTCATTTGTCATAGTAAACCTGCCTCCTTTCTCCAATCTTCTTCCATATGGTTTCGGGATGCGTTATATTTTCCAAAATCACCCCAAAGATTTAACAACTCCTCAAACGCATCTTTAAGTTGTTGGTATTTTTCTTGAGTATCGTTTTTCCCAATATTATAAGATTGTTCCATACAACTCATAACAGATTCTTTTTCAAGAATCATGTTATGAGGTATAGTGTTTTCATAGATTTCTTTTAATCTCTGTTCCATAGTTAAAGTTTTTTAAATTCAGGTTTTAATATATTCCATATTAGTTTATCGTATGGTTTTCCATCCCATATTGCAAACATAACAGAACGATACGGTGGGTGTGAATTTTTCATCACATGTTCTGCATATTCTTTTTTAGTTGGTTCTACCTCACGGTCTCCATATTTTCCATAACGGAAGTAATCATATGCTTTTCCACAATGTTCTAAAACTTGGTAATAACCATATTTTAATGTATCGGCATATTCCTTAACTTTTTTATAAAATTCGTCAGGAACATCTTTTAAAAGTTCGTTTACATCGCCACCTGAAGATAACATTTCCCATATACCAGTAGTTGATATGTTAGTCATTATCTTGTGAAGTCGTAGGTATTCTTCACCTTTGATTTTCATTCGGTCACCGTTAGAGAATTTAACCACAAACCCTTCAGCGTTTTGTTGAACTTTAGATTTTAATTCAGAATAGTTCCGAACTCCATCATATCTTTTTACAACAGGTATACCTGATTCGCTGTGCATGTTAACAACAGATTCGTAATCCAATTCTTTACCGTTGAAACGATTAGTCATTCCTAACACAACCAATTTTTCTTCATCACCGTAATCAACTACAATACGGTTTTCAGGGTATATGATTTCAAATAAAGTAGTATAACCTTTTGGTATTGACTCCAAATTATATTTGGTATCCAACATTTCCCTCGCTTTAATTGCTTGAGTTGAAGTAAATGAACCTCTGGTTGCAACAACCCATTGTCCTTCATAAAAAAACAAGATACCCAAAGAACCGTCCATCTTTTCGTAAACCTCAAAGTTTTCAGTTGGTGTATGTTTGTTTTCTTCTATGTTGAAAAATTTCTTGAATGGATACGAAACTACATTACCTTCTTTATCGGTGACCAATCCTCTACACAGTAAAGTAACCTCATCCCATAATTGACCATATTGAACTTCAGGAGTGTAGTTCCATATAGACAATGGTAGTGTACGGTGGTCCTGTTTAAACAGTTGACCAGTCCTACTATATTGTTCTAAGGTGTAAAGGAATTTATTCATGAAACAAAGATAGTAATTTTTTTCATAAAAAAAATCCCCACCTTAAAAAGATGAGGATTTTTCATAGGTTTATTTTGATTATTTTGTGATTATCATATTCGTATTAGAGATTGGAAGTCTCATAACTGGAATTGATGAATTAGAATTTTCATCTGTTTTTTGCATCACCTCGTAAAATCCTAATTCGGAACATTTTACGGTTGATACGTTATCAAATTGTTCAACTAATGTTGACTCTCCTCTTGACCCGTTTAACAATTTAACTTGTTTTGTTGTTGTGTTGAATGTAAGTGTTTGCATATGTTTTATTTTAATTTTATTTCAAATCTGTCTTTCATGATTTCTACTTTATCTTCAGGTACTCCATGAACATTAGTACTGTTGTGTCTATTTTCAACAATAATGGTATGAACTTTATAACCGTATTTTTTTCCAACACTACGGTAAAATTTCATTTCCCAATCTTGAGTAAATGTGTTTGACACTACAATATTACGAAAAAAGATTGAATTAATCAAACTTTCTTTCATTCTATTTGCAACCCTTTGTTTACAAGAGTTATGGGCATCCTTCAATTTTGTCGGGTCAAATTTATATTTTCCACCTTTCATGAAGTATTGGTCGGCTTCAAATATTTGATATGACTTTGCAATTGATTTTGCGAATGTTGATTTACCTGACCCAGGTAAACCTCTAACTATGTATAAATTTTTTTCCATATTACCAACTATCAATATCTGTTAAATCTAATTCTGTTTTTGTTTTGTGACTATAAACCACAATCCCACTACCAATTCCATTTGGTGTTATTTTCCAAGTGAATAATCCGTACTCACCATAAATTGCTTTAATGTGTGACAACCACTCATCATACATTTGTTGTTGTTTCTTGTTTAGTTCCTCGTGAACCACGGTTCTTCTCGTATTCTTTTCTCCCATTACACTTAGTTTCTTCTTTTATATTCCAGAGGTCTTTCCCTCCATTTTTCATATGACAGTTGTGGGGTTTATCCGTTCTTTTGGAGAACCCCACAATCATATCATTATGTTTATTCCTTATTACCCAAGGGCATTCTTTACAAGTTTTATTAGTCATTAAAATCTACAGAATTGTCACTCATAATTTCACGTAATTTTTCTCGTGTTTTAATTAGCGCTTCGTATACTTCCTCAGGCATACTATCAGGTGCGTATTTTGTTTCACTTCTCAAGTGTTGGTCTATGTCCCAAACAACTGAGTACCATTTAGACGCGTTAACCGCTAATCTAAATTCAGGGTTTTCTTCTGGTAAATTAAATTTTAAAATCGCTTCCATATTGTTCTTTTGCTTTATTAGTTCCCCAAATATTAAAAAAATCTGTCTCTACCGATTCAACACCAGCATTCAACCGAATGCTGATATCGTTTCTTACTTCCAAAGATAGTAATTCTGCGAGAACTTCCCAATTTAATTGATGAAACATTTTAACAATCATCATATAATTGGTTGGATTATTCTCTAAATCCTTGATACGATTAATCTTTTCAGTTGCGTATCCAAATTGGTCATCAAATACCCTCCAAAATTTGATACAAGCCGATTTTAACTCGTCAAAATATTCTTGTTTTGGTTGTTTGTAATAATATTCAATGTCAATCATCCTTGGTCTTTATTTATAATTTCGTCAGTGTGGTGGTCATTATCCATTTCAGATACTTTTGGTCTGTTTCTTAACAAAGGTACAACTTCACGTCTAATATTGTATGGTCGGAACTCAGGGTGACCATCCATTCCAACATCCATTCTTTGACCTTTACCAAACCTTAAATTGGTTGGAAGGTGGCAGTGACCGTGAAGGTGCATAACCCCTTTGTTAAGTCCATCCCAAGAACTGATTGGGTAGTGCATCAAACGGAATGTGTGTTCGTCAATCTTTAAAGTGTTGTAATGTGTAACACTTTTGAAATAACCTTGACATCCCTGTCTGTTGTTCTCAATATGGTGGTCGTGATTACCAAGAACAAGGTAAATGTTTTTACAAACAATTCGGTCCCAAAATTCTTTGATAGATTCAAACCCACCAAAACTCCAATCTCCAAGACAAATTAAAATGTCGTCTTGCATTACATTCTCATTTATATTATTGACGATTGTTGCATTCATTTTTTCCAATGTTTGGAAATCACGAGTTTGCGAAATCGGAACGGAACCATCTGGCAATCGCCAGTTTGTCGTACCACGACATATATTTTTGTGGTTGTAGTGTGGGTCAGAAAAAATCCACACATCACCTTTGAAATCTTTATCAATCTTAATCATAACACAAATCTAATACTTTTTTTTCAAACCAAAAAGGTTTCTCTCTATTTTTCCATACTGCAAACCCTGATTTTGCCCCCATATAGTAGTTTCTATATGATTGAACCACTGATTTTACTTTAAACTCGTCAGGCATTGCCTTTGCAGGTTCAGTAAATCCAATGTCAGCAATGTTTGGTTTATTAATTAAACACCATTCAATCACATCTTGTGATTTGTGTCGTTTACCGTATCGGTAAGTGTATTCATTACACAATTCCAATCCTAACTCACACAAATACAAATAATTTGACAATGACTCACGACACCAAATAGAACATGGGTGATTTTTGTGTGATAACTTGTACGGTACATGTGCGGTATCATGTGCGGTTACATGATGAACACCACATAAAAGTTGTGCGGTTTCCAATATCATTTTAACAACATGTTTGTCAACATGATATTGAGCACACTTTTTTACATCATAATCTAGGAAAAATATATTCATACGACAAATGTACGAATTATTCTGTAATTAAAAAAACTGGATTTTGTTCTCCAGCATAAAGACCTAAAATATTAAAGTCATAAAACTCTTCAGCTTCTGACCAACTCATACCATCTCTATCTTGTAAAGTGTATATAATCTTGTTTTTTGAATATAAGATTCTTGGACTATTACCAAATTCCTCAACAATTCCAACAATAGCGTCGTCAAATCCGTCAAGAATAATTGCCCCTTCGGCTTGCTCGTCAATATTAAAATTTTTATTCATGGTATAAACATAAATACTATTTTTCTCTATGTCAAATAAAAACAAAGTTTTACAACTATTTATAAATAAAAAAATTATGAGAGGATATTTTGGATTAGGTCAATTATCTGCGGCTGAAAAGTCAGATATTTTAAACCAACATAAAAGTTTATACAATGGATACCAAACAATGCAACCGCAAGTATCCAATACTCAGCCTTTAACCGTATATGATTTTGCGGGAGACAAAGAAGGATTAGTTGTTAATAATAAGGGTGAAGTTAAAAAATACACAAATATGGGAATCAACGAACAAGTTGAAACTAAAGAAGTTTGCGATGAGTGCGGTTCCATGATTATGGATGGCGTTTGTGAATGTAATTATGGCCATATGGAAGAAGATGATTCTGAAGGTTCAAGTTTTATTGACAAAGCAAAAGATTTTGTATTGTCAAATCCAGAAATATTAATGGCGTTAGAACAAGAAAATGAAGATGATACTGAAATGTGTGAATGTGGTGGAGAAATGTATGAAGGTGTTTGTAATGAATGTGGTTCAGGATACATGGAAGAAGAGACAGGTCATTTGGATGATATCTACGATGAAGAAGATTTAGACCCAACAGCAGGGTTTGATTATATTGAAGGTCCATCAAATGATGTTGATACTTTTGAGGGAATGCATAAAAAATTATACGAAGACGATGACGATTTTCAAGATTATGAATCATCTTACACTCAAGATGGCGTTGATGACCCTGATAACGAAGACGATGGGTACGAAGATATTAATGCGTCTGAAGTTACAGATGAAATTGAAGAACAAGGTGGAAATGTTGGTGATATGGATGTATCAGATGTTGAATCAGCTTATGATTTTGAATCAAATGGACCAATTGATGGGTATCCTGTTAATGAGTTAGAGGAAGATGATATGTACGGATATGACCCTGAAAAAATGTATGAATATGAAGCAATGGAATCTGCATGGGCTGATGACGATAGGGACGACTTTGATGGTAGAGACTCTAAAGTAATTGGAGTATATTCAAACATTAAAAAACAAAGAGAGATGGAAGAACAAGACGTGTCTGGTGTTCAGGGTGTTTATGGTGATATGGAAAGACCATATGATTTTGACAGTAATGGACCTGGAATTGCAGGACCATACCAACATTCAAGTTGGGGCGGGGGTTCAAAACATTCTCCAAAAAGAGAAGAAGAGTTTGAAGAAGTTGATGAGGATTTAAAAGAATCTTTCTTAACTCAGAAAAACAAAATAACAGAAATGTTTAATAGAATGAATAGATTTAATTAAAATAAGAACCCCTCCAAAAAGAGGGGTTTTTTTATAAAAGGATTGAATCATTAAAGATTATTTTTATCAAGTCTTGTTTTTGTGGGAATACGGTACACATCATTCTGTTTATCTCATTTAACTTATATTGTGTGTAGAATTTTGATAAATCGTAACTACCGTATAAAACTTTGTTTGGTAAGTACAATACACTTTTTGTAACCTTATCTGTTATTTTTTCACAAATAACTTCATTTAAATTTTCACTAAATTCTATGATTGATACTGTATCATAAACATTTTCTAATTTTTCAATAGACTCAATTTTGGATTCACATATAAATAAATGTTTCTTTGTTGTTTCTCTACCAATTTTATTATAAGGTAACAAATCAATGTTTTTGGGTAATATAACGTTACTATTACGTTCAAATAATGGATATGTTGTCACAGGGTTAAAATCAATTAAAGATGTTTTATTTTCAAGGTTAAACTCTGAATTTGATAATCCATCAAAATTTGTAAATTTCCACCCACATTTTAATTTTTCGGTATGAAACCCAAATAAATTTAATTTTTTAATATAAGTTTCATTTATAATCTCTTTTTTAACTAAAATTGAGCTGAATGTAAAAACAACAGAACCGTTAACCCATTTATTATCAGTATGGTCAATATTACACACAAAGTTTTGATGTTCTAAAATTACTGGATGATATTTTAACAATTCGTAAATTTCATCTTTTTTTGTATAATCAGGAATTTCATTTATTTCAGATATTACCAAAATGTCCTCAAACTCAGGACTAAAATTAACAAACTCAACAACTATTTTATTTGAATAAGTGATATTAACATCGTTAATAAAAATATGTGATATTTTCTTCTTCCATTTTTTAAACATATCAATATTATTTAAATAAATTGAGTTTTTCTTATCTGAATCAAGTTCTGCTATAATAAAAAAATCAACAAACGGGTCTAACTCTGTTAATCTAAATTTTAATAAATCTAATTCACCTCTAAAGATGAATGCGTCAAAAGTTCTTGAGTTTTTTTTCATAAAAATATTTTTAATATTGAATTGACAGGAATCATACACTATAATTATAATAATAAAATTTAAAAAAATGTCATCAAATCATTTCATCTCAGAACAAAGAAATAATGTAAATCATTTTAATTACTATTATTTCGCATCAGCATTCACTCCAAGTGAAATTATAAAAATTAGAGAAATTGGGGATAAATACCCAAAACAAGCTGCCGCAACAGGTTCGGATGACGACAGTACTGTCAGTGAATATAGAATTAGTGATATTGCTTGGCTTGAAGAAAATGAAGAAACCTCATGGATATATGAAAAACTTTCAAATTACGCAAGAATCGCAAATAAAGAAATGTGGGGCTTTGATATCTGGGGGTATCAAGATTTACTACAATATACCACTTATTATGGAGATGGTGGTCACTATGATTGGCATGCTGATTTAGGACCAGGACTTTCAAATAGAAAATTATCAGTTGTTCTACAACTTTCTGACCCTGAAGAATATGAAGGAGGAGAATTACAAATGAACCTTGGGTCTAACATTGTTAGTGTACCCAAACAACTTGGGTTAGTTTGTTTTTTCCCATCATTTTTATTACATAGAGTAACACCATTAACTTCAGGTGTTAGAACATCTTTAGTTACTTGGCTTTGCGGGGCAAATTTAAGGTAACATGATTAGGGAAAAGATTACTACAAAAGATTACGAACGAATTAGTAAAGAAAACGAATACTATATTTGGCATTTTACTATGTCAGATACAACAGGTATTGCGGCAATCTTTTCAATATTTAGAGATGATGAATATGGTAGAGAAGGTCATATGATGAGGTCTATATTAGACATTTATGACGTACCTTACTATGAATCAGAAATTAAAGATAGTATAGATTTTTTAGATATGATTGGAATCCCACTACAATCACTATGGATGAAAGAAGTTAAAGAATTTAAACCTTTCATTTTAGCATTTAAAAGAAAAAGATTAGTTACTTCAACACTTGACGGATATTGTATGTGTCCTGAAGGTATTACAGATTTATTATTTAAATTAAATCCTGAAATTGTATTAAACGCCAAATTAGATTAACAAAAAACCCCGAATATTCGGGGTTTTGTTTTATCGTTCAGTATTAAAAAAGAATACTTGAAATAGTCTTCCATCATGCATGTCCTTACCAAAATAATCTAAAGACACATGATAGTTATCAGCTCTGTACATAATCAATCTATTAAATACATTCCCAACCCTATCAACCATCTCCCACTTGGTATAATCTTGCATATCATGTCCTGGCGGCGCTTGCTCAACATACCCTGGTTCATTTTCTCGTTTATAGTCATAATTCATCCAACCTGTTTTTTTATGTCTAAAAATACCTGTTCCTGCTGTTACAGGAGCGTCTGGAGTTAAATAACATACTGCAGCCCAATCAGTAGTTGAATCGGAGTGAATCCAAGACCTATCCGAGGCGGTAGTATATTGAAATGAGCCTGTATATTCACCTCCCCACCAAGTAATCTCTCCTGCAAATGGATAAAGAATGTCTCTCATTTTATTTTTAATCGAGTCATTTAAAAATGATACAGTTCGTTGACCTGGGTAGTTACCTCTAACTTTAAACTCTTGTTTAAGAGCAAACTCTCTAACTTCTAATGGGTTAGAGTAAAAATTGTCAATGGTTAAAGAATTAAATCTCATGTAATGTTGTATTAATACTTAAAATATAGAAATTAATCTTTGAAAAAAAATGGTTATTATTTAAAATAAATTATGTCTTTTGCTCTACTTTCTAATATTTCATTATAAATTGAATTAACTATGGAAATTAAAGAAATTATATCATACTTCTTAAATGTAGAGTCAAACATATTAGAAGTTTCTTTCAGAACTATTGATGATAGTGATGATGTTCTCAGAATTGACAATATTGATTATTCAGTATCACAAGATTATGGTTTTATTCTTGAGGCGGATGAATTTGGATTCTTTGATGAAGAATTTGAAGATGAAGTTGACATTTATGAAGAACCTAAAATTGAACTGGACGAAGATGAACTTATTTCGTTTTTAAATGAGTATTATGAAATAAATCCAAAATCACTCCCAAAACCTGAATTTTATTAAGGTCCAACTCTTGTAAGACCTAAAGTCATTACTTGTTTTTCACCATATTTGCCGTGAAACCACGCACCCTCACTTTTAAGTTGTAATGACTCAAATCCATCATCCTCAATTAAAAATGTAATTGTTCTTGATGAACCGTCATTGGTCACATAATCAAACTGAATAAATCCATTATTATATGAATGATTACCTAACACTCTATAAAATATTTCATTTGGAGAAACACCATACTGCCAAATATCATTACCTGTAGGAGTTACACCTATTTGATTTAATCTAATAGTTGAATAGTCCATGTGTAAATAAAAATGGTTTATTGGTATTGAATCAAAAGGGTCAGGTAATGCATTATTAACATATACGCTACCGATAGTATATAATGAATCGTGACTAGTGTTTTGGTCGACACTTGTGATTTCTAATTTTGAAACAACGTATTTTCCACTTAAAGTAATGTCACTAATTTCTGTAACATACTTTTCACATGATGATAATGCGAACAATAACACTAAAATAAAATATAATCTTCTCATGGGACAAATATAATTATGTTTTTTCTAATTACAAAATATTTATTCATATGAATTTAGATGTAGATTTTTTAATAGACTTCTTTAATAAGTACTCATCTATGGATGATTCAAAAGAAGAAATGGGAGAACAAGATGCCGCACCAGCCGCTTCATCACCCGCACCATCATCAGGTGGAGGTGGAGGAAGTGTTCCAAAATGGGCGGACTCTTATCCATTAAAAAGAGGTAAAGCAAATCCATTAACCAAATCAGGTGAGAAATGGGAAACAGGACTTACCAGAGGAGCCGCAAATCAAATTTGGTAATAAATGATATTTATTGTTAAGAACAATATATTTATAATAAAAAAAAGATTATGATACAACCTAATTATAGCCCAAAGGAAGCTTTAAAAAGAGCAAAACTAATGATGGGATATGACCCTTCAACAACATTAACGGAAAATCAAGAAAGATTAAAATCTTTAATTAAAGAAGATTCTATTGATACTGCAACTGAACAATCAATCAGTAAAATATTAAAAGCTTGTAGTGGTCGACCAGAAGCGGAAGGTACTTTAGATGCCGCAGCAATTGCATCGGCGTTTAACAGAGCATTTAATTATCAAACATTGGGATTCATGGGTGGAACTGACGATTCATTATGGAGAAAACAAGCAGCAACAATGAATGCGGGTAATTTTGATGACTTATGTAATATCAAAAAAGAGTTTGAAGATTTAGGTTATGGTGATTTTGCACAAGCGTTAGTTGACGATTTAGATGACGAAGAATTAGCAGAATTAATGGAAACGTTTGCGGCAATGCAATATAGAACTAAAAAACAAACTAAATTGGCGGTTGCTAGTACAGAACAATATAATATCAATTGGTTTAAAAAATCATTTCCATGTATTTTTGATTCTGACTCTAATGTTAATCAAGTAGTTAATAAAAATGCAAATAATTATGTGTACATTTTAATTAAAGGTACTTCAGGTAGTCAATATCAAGTATATTCTGATGGTAGAGTTAAAAAGGCAGACGGAACTTCAACAGGTCAAAAAGTATCTTGTAATGGGTCTAAAGTAACTTTAGTTGCTGAGTCAATTCAAAAAAAAAAGTTAACTGAACAATTTGATGATAGTTCGCTAACTGGAGGTAATACTGGCGGAGGAGGTGGTGGTAATACACCAACGCCAAACCCGAAACCTAAACCTAAAGTGACTTATACCGATTGTAGTGGAACATATAAGTTATACTGTAAATCACCAATGATTAAAAAAGTACAAGCGTGTCTTGGACTTACTGATGACGGAGCTTGGGGTAAAGCAACCAACACAAAACTTAAAGAATTAGGTTATACCACATTCAAAGATGCTGATGTTGATGCGATATGTGAAAAGGCTAAACCTGAAATTAGTGGAGAAGTTGTAGTTACAGACCCATCAAGTACAGACTTTTAAAATTTAAAATATGAAATTTATAATAGAAGAAAACGAAGCAAATAGAATACTTTCAATGCACCAAGCGTTGAAAGAGCAGGTTAATCCTCCCGCTGCGGGAACACCAGCACCACCAAAACCTAAAACAACTCAAGAAAAATTACAAGAGTTTGTTGATGGTGGTTGTGTTAAAAATGGTGTGGTTGTTCGTATGAATTCAAAAAATCCAAACAAACAATTTGCAATTAAACAGGAGAGCACAAAAAATCCTGGAAAATTTAGATATTTCTTTGTTGATTTTACATACGGTACTGTTGGTGCTGATGGAACATTCCAAACTGCAACTAACAAATGGGAATGTAATCAGACAAATATTGCAGCAAATCAATCACAAGCGGCACAGGCTCAAGCAAATCAAGCACAAGCTCAACAAACCGCACAAACTAACATTGACTTAACTCAAAAAGAGGGTGGATGGAAAAAAAGAGAAGATATTACCGATACTGATGCAAATGTTAACAATCCGCAAATGTATCAAAAACAAGTTGTGAATGGCGTTACACTTTACAGAAGAATTTCAGGAGCAGGTATTGCGGGAGCGTTAGATGAGAGACAACAAAAAGTTGTTGAAAAATGGAAAGCTCAAGGTGCTAAATTAGAAGGTGAAGTTGATGCAGAACAAGCAAAAACTTGGACAAGAAAATTAGTTAGTCCAAAATCTGAAGGTTTATTCTCTGAAGATTTTTATATGTATTTCCCACCAAACACAGTTAATAACGCTGACATTACAGCGGCATTTAAAGACGCAGTTACTGACCAAACACCACAAAGTAAGGCAGATTGTAAAACAGCGGTTGAAGCTTATTACATGGCATTTAAAACTAAAAAGAAAATTGAACCAAACACATTAAATGCTATGAAAGAAAAAGTTCAAGCATGTTCAAATCAATTTGAAGGTCAATGGGGAGGAGTTTTTAGTAAAGTTGATGATTATGTAAATATTCTTAGAGGAGTTAAACCAGGTGGTCCATCGTCTTATGGTGATGACGCTCAATGGAGATTAAAATAATTTACATTTATGTTAGAAAAACAAATTAAAAAGTCTTTAATTGAAACTAAAGAAAAAAAAGAAAAACAATTGATTGAACAAAAAATAATCAAGAGTAGACTTTCTATGATAGTTGAAAACATTAAGACTGAAGAAGATTTTAATAACTTATCTGAGGATAAGAAACTTAAATTAAGTTTTAATTTATTACAAGAACTTTCTTACTTACAAGAAAGTGGTTTGATTTCAGAACAAGATTTAAGTGGAGTTTTAAAATCAATATTTGGTGGATTTTTTGGGAATGCAACTCAAACAATGTTTGAACCAATGATTCACAAAATTGTAAAACCTCTTTTTGGTGAAGGATTTATTTCAAATTTTATAGTTTCGTATTTAACATCAAGACCATCAGATGTAATAAAAGCTTTCAGTGATTGTAAATTAATGACAAAATTAGTTGCGGAATCTGTAGTTGAAGCAATGGTTATGTCAATGCAAACCGAAAAGGGTTATACAGGGGCAGGATATAGTTTAATTAGAAATACATTAGGTGGAGCCTTAAAAAGTAGTAGCTTCATTCAAAAAATAGAAGAAGGATTGGAAAGTACTGTTTGCGGACTATTTGGTAAATTTACCGATAACGCCGAAAAGGTTAAGGAGAAACTAAAAACCGCATAGGTTAAAGGAATTCATGGAGTGAAGGTTCCTGAATATAAATGAGAACTAAAACAAAAGGGGGTGTTCCAAAATCTCAAAAAAAGAAGGGTTAATTACCCTTCTTTTTTGTTTTAACAATCTCGTCAATAATACCATACTCAAGAGCTTCATCAGCGCTTAACCATAAATCACGAGTCGCATCTAAAGTAACTTGTTCCGCAGTTTTACCACAATAAGACCCCAACAAATCAAAAAGAATTTTATTAGTTTTTTCCCACTCAATCATATTAATACGAGCGTCTTGGATATTACCATAAGCTCCTCCTGATGATTGGTGTAACATTGTCTTAGAGAAACGTAATGATGAACGTTTACCTTTTGTTCCCGCACCTAACAAAACTGAACCCATTGAAGCCGCCATACCTGTGTTTACTGTCCTAATGTCACAAGAAATATATTCCATAACATCAACCATAGATAACCCTGATTTAACACTTCCACCAGGTGAATCAATGTGCATTGTAATATCGGCTTTATCTGTTGAATCTAAGAACATTAATTGAGCCTGTACGATTGTTGACATGTGGTCATTAACAGGACCTGCAACCCATAACAAACGGTCTCTCATTAATCTTGAAAAGATGTCCATTTGAGTTACCCTCATTTCTCTTTCCTCCAAAATGTATGGGGTCATTGACGATTCAATTTGGTTTGCTGCGTAGTGTAAATCTAACGAGCTTTTACCTAAATGTTTAACATAATAGTCTTGGAATTCTTGTCCTATATTCATATTGATTTTTATTTGATACAAATGTAGGTAAAATATTTTAAAGTCCCAAAATATCGTCAATAATTTCCTGACTTGATAATTCTTTAAAAGGTTTTGGATGTTGGTAAGACCAAAAAGTTTTCCAATTACCAAACCAAATAAGACCTTCTTTTCTTGGGTCAATAGTTCTCCAATCACGACTAGCCTTTGGAAACCTACCAATATTGTATGTTTTGTAGTAATCTATATTGTTTGTATAATAAAAAGTGTCAAACCTTTTATTTATATGGTTAAAGTGAGAGTTTATCGCGATTTTACAACCATGTTTAAATTGATACTCTTTAATACGGTCTATCCATAATAAACACTCATCATAATCTAAAGTATCAAGGTTGAATAACACTAATTTACCGTTATCATTAAAACGATGAGAATAGATTTTAACTAACCCTATTTTATCAACATATTTATAAATTGTTACCTCAAAATCATAGTAAAAATCAATAGGACAATTAAAAAATTTTCTACCACTTATATGTTCTTTATCGGTAATACTAAAACCTTCAACATATAAAGATTTATCTTCGTTTTTTTTAAACTCTCTTAATTCAATGTAATAATAGTCATCAGGTCCTGAAACCGTAACATGAATACTTGGATTAAAATCTATTGATATTTTTTCTTCGTTAATTGTAATATACATAATCTTCAATTACTAATTTATCAATTATACCTTCTTTTAATTTTTCAAACGCATGAATTGGGTTATCAATAATCGGTTCATTGTGAGAATTAAACGATGTGTTTAATAACAAAGGAATTCCTGATATTTTATAATACTCATTAAGTATTTCCCAAAACTTAGGTAATTTATCTTTTCTAACAACTTGAGGTCTTGCGGTTTTATCTGATTTTTGAATTACAGCAGGTATTTTATTAATCCAAGATTCTTTAGTTGGGTAACAAATTGTCATAAATTCTGCAGAATATTTTGATTTAGAATATTCAAAAACATTTTCAAAATGTTCATCCATTATAATAGGTGCAAATGGCATCACATCGTTTCGTTTTAATCTTTTATTTAAAACCGAATGAGCTCCAACATCAGTTGGTCTTACTAATATACTTCTAGCTCCTAAAGCTCTAGGACCATATTCAAAACCATCTTTAAACCATCCAATTATTTTACCATCATTCAAATCGTGAGCAATTTCACTTGGTACGTAAAGTTTTTTATTAAATGAATAATGTTCAGAAACCCTCTCAACATCCAAGTTAGTATATTTTAACCCTAAATAAGAGTTTTCAAGTCGTTTAGGTTTTGTCCATTCACCTAACTGTACTGATTTATAGATACATGCACCTAATGATAATCCTTCATCTCCCATTGCAGGAAATACAAACATTTCATCTACCCAATCAAGTTCGTTTATTTTTTGGTTTAATTTAACATTTGCAAATAATCCCCCTGCAAAACATAATTGTTTATAGTCAGGGTAGATTTGGTGTAAATCATTTAAGAATTTTAAAAATAAATCCTCAGTTAACTTTTGTAAGTTATATGAAAAAATCTCTCTTTTTTCTTGAGTGTTGAAGTACCCTTTTCGGTACATTGAATCAATTAAAAATTTAGTTTTTGTTGCGGTACCAGATGGAAAAAATCTTAAATTTTCATAATCAATACAAGAATTTAACATATTATAAATGTCTTTGTCAAAACGACCATTTGGAGCCATACCCATTAGTTTACCTTCGTCCTTACACATTTTCCAAACACCTTCATCGTATTTGTCATAACCCATAATACCTGAAGTACTAAATCCCCATAAATGAGATAGACTACCAAATTCCGATATTCTATCATCCTTTAATAAAGTCATTTTACCGTCCTCACACAAATAAATTTTCATAACAGAAAAGTCACCACCACCATCATATGATATGGTCATAACTTTTCCTTCCATACCACTTGTGTAATAAACTCCGTAACAATGAGAATCATGGTGACTTACTTTTTCATAATCACCACCTGTTATTCTACTTGCAAATTTATCTGGTGTCGGTTGGGCAAAAACTTTAAAGTCAGAATCTTCAATATTTAATTTCGTAAATTTTTGGATTATATCTGAGGATAATTCGGGGTAAGCGTCATAATTATCTCCTGACTTTATTCGTGTCATTCTTTCTTCTTCTATACAAGACACTATTTCCCCGTCTTTTACTAATGAGACAACTGGACTATGTGAGCCTGCAAAAAAACCATAAATGGAACTCATAGTTAATTTTTACTTATTACAAAATTATTTATTACTAAAAAATCTAAACCGCAATTTAGAAATGTGTTTATTGCATCATAAGGACTTTCAACAATAGGTTCTTTTGGACCGTTAAAACTTGTGTTAAGTAAAACAGGAACACCAGTTTTAATATAAAAACTTTCAATTAATTTATAGAAATTATAATTACTTGCTTCAGTTACAGATTGATGTCTTGCAGAATAATCAATGTGAGTTACCGCTGGTATTTTAGTTCTCCAATCTTCCTTTACAGTTGTTGTTACCATCATATAAGGTGAATATACATCCGATACAAAAATATCTTTTTGATGGTCAAATAACACTGCAGGCGCGAATGGTCTATACCACTCTCTTTTCTTAATATCAGCATTTATATGTCCTGTCATCCAAGAATTGATTGGTGATGCTAATATTGAACGATTACCTAACGCTCTTGGACCTATTTCTGAACCTCCTTGAAACCACCCAATAACTCTATTTTGAGATAATTCATCAGTAATACCATCAATTAATTCATGTATGTCATTATATTCTTTATAGTTTAAAATATTGTGTTTGTTTAGGGCTTCAATAACTTCAATTCTTGAATATGGTTTACCGATATACGGACTAAACATTTCAGTTTCTTTGATATCCATTAATTCTTGGTATGCAAACCAAGCACACCCTAAAGGAATTCCACTATCATCGGCAGGAGGTACAAAATATGAATTATCAAAAAGACCTGAATTTAATATTTGTTCATTTGAATTACAATTTAAAAATGAACCTCCAGCAACACAAACATTTTTTGATTTAGTCAACTCTTTCGCTTTTTTTCCTAACATTAAAGAAACTCTTTCTTGTTCTCGTTGGTAAATCCCAGCAACACAAGCTTTTGAATAAAAATCGGAATTATATGTTACTTTAGGGTAAATTCTTCTATTTGGAATAAAAATATCACCATCTTTTTCAACAATATAGTGAGGTGCCTCATTTACAATATCTTGATTAGCGTAAGATGCTAATCCCATTAGTTTACCTGCAGGCCAAGTATGTTCATTTGGTTCGTATATTAATTGTAATGAACCTTCGGAATATAATGTACCGACAGAAACATCATCATCAGTTTCTAATGGAACTGGATATTTTATCCATTTTTTATAAACTTCTTTAAATGTTTTTTTGGTTAGATGATAAATTGATATCCCCTCTGTCCAATCTTCATTTAGGTCCAAATTTTCAGCCTCAACATCAGGATACCAATTAGGTAATTTATTTAAATGATTTAAAATACTACCTGATGCGTCTGCAACTATAACCGCAGCATCTTCAAATCCTGAACTAAAAAAGCTTGAATAGGCGTGAGCTAAATGGTGAGGAATAAATTTAAGATTAAAAGGTCTATCACCAAAATAAATTTTAAACTGTTCCTCAACATCATCTTTAAGCTCTGTAGTACTATAAACAAAAGAATCAATATCTTTTATAGTAATACCCAAATAATTTAAACAATAAATGATTGATTCATAAGGAAGTTTTCCTCCTTGATATGCACCGTCATGTTTTATCCTTGATAATCGTTCTTGTGTTATACCAACAACGACTTTACCGTTTTCAATAATAACGGCACCTTTATCGTGTCCAACAGAAAATCCTAATGTCCTCATTCAATAATATTAATTTAAAATTTATTCTTGTGTTATTTCAGGTTCTTGAGTTTCTTCGGTGTTTGGACCTAAATTAACCGCCATTCCTTCTTCAACATCTTCTTCACATTTAAAAATGTGGATTTGATTGTTTTGTTTAAAGATGATTACTTTTTTAACATCATCCGCTAACATAACATCACCTTTAACGTCAACAACGATACCTTCATTTTCTTTAAAAATTAATCCTAAAGCTCTTGCAAATAACATTGATGAGTTAAGTAAGTCTTGTGGGTTATCTTGATAACCTTCTTCGTTTGGGTTTAAATGATTTTCTTCCATTTTATTCTGTTTCGTGATTATAATACTCTTCGTATTCTTTGTTTATTTTTGGATATTTTTTTAGAATTGTATCCAAAGTCAATTCATGTCTTGATAATTCAACACTTGTGTTAAATAACTCATCGTTCAAACTATCAATAATAATTCGGTTTTCAATCACGGAATTTTCAAGTTTAATTCTTTTGTTCCCCTCATTACCATATTGAACACCTAAAGAAATACATAATAAGATTGTTAATATCAATCCAATTTCTAATTTTGTTTCTCTTTTCATAAAATTCATTTAATAAAATCTAATAATTTTTTTTAAGAAACAAATGATTTTTGATAATCATCCCACGCTTTATTTAACGCAACATTTTCATTCATCATTGATGGTACGTATGGTTTTTTCTTCATTACCATATTTGCTTCTTCAGGAGTTCTATTACCTTTTCTAAGGTTACATTTAAAACATGAGGTTACAAGATTAGTCCACTCATTACCTCCACCTCTGGATTTTGGAATTACATGGTCTAATGTTAATTGTTTTTTTGATTCACAATAAACACACTCGTAGTTATCCCTTTTATAAATCCTTGCTCTGTTAACCCTTGTTGATTTTCTATTGAATTTGATGTAACTTAACAATCTAATAATAAGTGGTCTTATATAGGTGGTATAACCTGCATATATTGGATTTTCATCTGATTTTACAATTTCAGCCTTTCCCTTATCAACCAATATAAACCCTCTTCTTGTGCTCGTTACATTTAACGGGGTATAATCGTAATTTAATACTAATACATTATTCATATTTACCTCTTTTCACAAGAATAGGTTATTTTGAGTATAAAACAAAAAAAAGGGACGAAATTATTTCACCCCTTTTTAAATATACCTTGATTTAGTTGTTGTTTATGGTTCGAGATTTTCCACTTCTCATCACACCGTTGTTCTCAATTTCCAAAAGACACAATTTTATTTTGTCTATTATCGTCTCTTATAAATATCTTAAAAAACTTTTGAAAACTAAAAATTCTTACTATATTTGTGCTATGAAAAATGACCCTAAAGAAAAATTTACGTACACAACTGAAGAGTTGGAAGATATAAAAGAGTTTGATGTAACTTTAATGGATGGATTAGATAATGAATTATCTTGTAATTGGGATGATGAATATGACAATAATTTGGGAGACTTAATATTGTTTTAAAATAAAATCGGACTTGTAGCTCAGTTGGTTAGAGCACCGCACTCATAATGCGTAGGTCCCTGGTTCGAGCCCAGGCTGGTCCACAAATGAATAAAAAAATGAAAATTGCTGTTATTGCTCATGATGGTAAGAAAGCCGATATGGTTGCTTTCATTATGAAAAGATTGGACTTCTTTAAAAAAGTTGACGTTATTGCGACAGGAACAACAGGAAGACATATTGAACATGCTGGATTAGATGTTCAATGTATGAAATCGGGTCCACTTGGTGGTGATGCTCAAATTGCGTCAATGATTGCTGATGGTGAAATTTCAGGTGTTGTGTTTTTTATCGACCCGTTGGAGGTTCATCCCCACCAAGTGGATGTTAATATGTTATTAAGAATTTGTAATGTGTATAATACACCACTTGCAACAAATTACATGACAGCGTCTTATATTATTTCAGGTTTAGAAAGAAAATTAGAAAAAGAAAATTTATGACAGAAGAAGAATTAGAAAATTGGCGAGCGGTAGATTACCGAATGAGAGATGAAGGTATGGATTATTGTTTTGAACATTACAGCTCATTTGAGGAAATCAAAGATGAAGAGTTCCATAAACTAAGATTGGAATTATTGGATAACATGAGAAAAATTCGTAAATACGTTGAGGACAAAATTGAAAGTTATGAGGAAGATTACGACAACGAATAACTCAAAGAAAAATTTTTAACATTTTAAATAAATAAACTATGCCAGATTTTACCAGTTATGTTGAGGTTGAACCTTATGAGTTTGTCTCAGAATGCAGCAAAAACGAAATTAAAGAACTTATTGATGAGTTAATTGATGCGGGACATCTACCTCAAACAGTTCGTAATACGACTGAAGTTCGTCGAGGAAATTTAGAGGAAGAATTCCTTGAAAAAATGAATAAATTAAGTGAATCTTATTATCGTATATCTCAAGAAGATGATAAAATTTTACAAGATTTGTTTAAAAAATACCTTTAGGGTTTGATTTTTTAATTTTTATTACTATTTATAACATTATGACAACATTAAACACGCTTAATAGATTAGCTTTAACACCGACAAACGACGGTACAGGGAATCTATGCTCGTGTTCAGATGTTAAATAATGGTAGTAATGAAGCCAAATTTAAAAACCCTGAACACATAAAGTTCAGGGTTTTTTGTTTTATAAGGTTTTTTGATTACCTTTGTAGTGTTCTTTGGTTTATGGGAAAATAAAAATAGACGGGGTGTAGCGTAGCTCGGTATCGCGCTTGGTTTGGGACCAAGAGGTCGTAGGTTCAAATCCTGCCACCCCGACAATCGTCTTTTTAGCTCAGCGGTAGAGCAATTCGCTGTTAACGAATAGGTCCAAGGTTCGAATCCTTGAGGGGACGCAATTGCGAATGTCGTATAATGGTCATTACTCCTTCCTTCCAAGTAGGAGACGGAGGTTCGATTCCTCTCATTCGCTCAAAGGGTAAGAGATACCCAATAGTTTTGGTACCGTTACTTAAGAATGGTATAGTTGTAGCCTTCCACGACTTTATAGAGGGGGTTCTCGGAGAATGGACTTAACAAACCCACCGAGTATGTTTGACTTTTTTTATGTGGTAAGACACTAATGAAAAAGACCTATCTTACGGTTAACCTATTTGGGGTTGTACACGATAATAGGGGATATGTTTTTTCAAGACGAAAAAACCGTTAAAATCTACTCACTATAATCTCAGGTGGGGACAATTGGTCTCATAGTTAAACGGCTATAATGCAGCCCTGTCACGGCTGAGTTCGGAGTTCGATTCTCCGTGGGACCGCAAAAGGGGCTCGGTGGAAGCCCATGAGCAAGTGATGAGCTTGCGTCCACTACAATGCCTCCTTAGCTCAGCTGGTAGAGCAACTGATTTGTAATCAGTAGGTCGTTGGTTCGATTCCGACAGGAGGCTCAACAAGGGGTTACATGTACCAAGGCTTGGCGAGAAACACTTGCAATGTTTCTGAGGTGAGTTCGATTCTCACTAGCTCCACTATGAGATATAATGACGAATTAAAAGTTGTTTGGTTAAATCCAATGAGAACTGCATCTAGGTCATGTGGTGAAATCCAAAAATTATTAAAATTTTCAAATTTAAATGATAACCATGGGTTAATTGTTAGAAAGGATAAAGAGAATTACTTTTTAGTGGTAAATATTAGACACCCATATCCTAGATTAGTTTCTTTATTTAAATTATTTTGTATTCATAAACAAATCAGTTTTGATATTGAAGTTTTTCCATCATGGATTAAAAGCGCGTTAGATAAACAAAATGAACATTTAAATTACTATACAGTTTATTTAGACCATTCGTTAAGTGAAATACCAAAAGAACCTGACGCTTATCTTAGGACAGAATTTTTAGAATCAGATTTAAAAAATATGTGGTTCATTAAAAATAATATGGAATTACTTGAAGATTGTTTTGAAAACAAAATAAGAAAAAATTCATTTAAATTTGAACATGGTATTGAAATTCCTTGGCAATCATTTTACAGTCAAGAGTTAGCTGATTTTGTTTATTCAAGGACTGAAAGTCAATTTAAAAAATATAATTATAATAAAGATTATTGGAAAGATGGCACACCCTAATTTACACGCAAAATCATCCGCCAAAAAGTTTGGTGGAAAACCAGAAGATTATATTCATTTACACGAATGGATGGATGAAACTAAAGGATGGTTTGGAGATTCTTTACATAGAATGTTTAGACATCATAGTGAAGGTATTTTTGAAATGGAAAAAAGGTTTGGTCCTGAATTTTTAAATAGTGATGGTAAGATAGTATACACAAGATATGTTGGAGAACAACATGTTAAAGAAGATTGTAATAATTATATCCCATCTGCAAAAGAATGGGTGACTAATATTTCAGAAAATAAACGACCTCAATGGATGTTGAGGACCCTTAAAATTGAAGATTGATATTTATTGATATGAAAAATATTTTAACAACAGACGAAAAAAAATACTTAAACCGAGTTTGTAATTACTTGGGTTCTTTGGGTATGAAAGATGGTTTAATTGAATTTGAACTTGAGAGTGAAGCATATGATTTTAGTGCTCAGGAGGTTCAATGGAAATACATCACACATTTTGCGAACAATTATTCTGCAGACATCCCTGACGGATTAATACCTATTTTGAAAAAATTAATCAATCACGTTGATGAGGATAATCTTTTTACTGTCCCTGATATTGATATGATGAATTATCAAAAACTTGAAATCAATATTGATGTTGACGATAAAGAAATTTCAATTTCACATTATTGGGGTTATTATGATAGAGGAGGTGAAAACGTAATTGAATTTGACTCTACAGATGATAAAGAAAGATTTAAAGAATGGGATGATGAGGGGTTATTTTCTGATGTTGAGGTACCAAACGACGGTATTTTAGAATTACCATATAATGGTGGTGGTGACTCAGGTTATATTGAAAGTTCTTTTGAACCAACAGGAGACGCAGTACCTGCTCATATTGAGGATTGGTGTTATAGAGTACTTGAAAGTAATTTTGGCGGATGGGAAATCAATGAGGGCTCTGACGGTAAATTCATTTTTAATTTCAATGATGGAACTGTCACATTATACCACACAATAAATGTTGAAGAAGATGCGATGGATACATTATATGAAGAAAGTTTTGCACTATAGCTTGTAGCAATCAATTTTATCTATTATATTTGTACCATAGTTCTTAAATGTATTCGCCTGGGTGGTGTAATCGGTAGCCACGCAAGACTTAAAATCTTGTGGACAGTAATGTCCGTGCGGGTTCGATTCCCGCCCCAGGTACAAAATAAAATGTCTCCGTAGCTCAGCTGGATAGAGCAACTGCCTTCTAAGCAGTAGGTCACAGGTTCGAATCCTGTCGGGGATACAATATCATTATCGTACCTCAGTGAGATACGGCGCAAGTTATACACTTAAACAACGCGGGGGAGGCGTGTTCCTCGATGTGGCTGAAGCGATAATGATATATACCCCGATGGCGTAATGGTAGCCGCGAATGCCTTAGGAGCATTTGTCTTATGACGTGTCGGTTCGAGTCCGACTTGGGGTACAAAAAAATGTAAATATGTATGTACAGTCACCTTTAGTTTCAACAAATCAGAGCAATATATTTCACCTTGCTCCAATTCCTGTATACATGAAGATTTTTGATGACCATGAATTACATGATGAGGTTTTTAATTTGGGATTCAATACTTTAAGTACTCAACAAAAATTAATGGGTCAGGAATTACCTGAGCAATACGATTTGGAAAGACAATCAAATTATTTTGTAAACTACGACAGAAGGGACATGTGGGTTGAGCCTACAGAGTATAACCCAATTGGTAGTCGTTTTTGGACACCGCCAAACGACTTTCTTAATAGAGATGAACAATGTGTTAAAACAATTAAGAAAAGGTGTGAGGACGGTTATTTGGAGTTAATTAATTCATTAGGACTAAAAAACAACAATAATCCAAATATAACAGAAAGTTGGATTCAATATTATAACCCAACTGAAGGTCGAGGTCATAATCAACATAATCATTGTCGTTGGTCTCCTGACGAAGAAACTCCTTTAAATTTTGTTGGAGGATATTATTTGTCTGACGGTGAACCAATTGCTGACCATCCATATAGTGGTGTATTTACATTCCATGTTAGAGGTATGTCACATTTTCTTAGACCAAAAAAAGGTATGTTGATTATTTGGCCATACGATATTGTACATTCAGTTAAACCATTTTATGGTAAAAGTCATAGATGTGTAATTAATTTTAATATTCAAGACAGTATATGATTAAAATAGATACTGATATTTTTGTTTTTGAAAGAATCATACCTAAAGACATTATTTCTGAATTATTAAAACTTAGAGGTAATGACACTCAAATAAGGATTGATATTGATAAGTTAGATATGAGTTTATTTCACAAAATAAATGATTTTTGGTTTTTAAAAATTGAAAACAATTATCTTGAAGAATACTTTAAAATCTATGATGTTGAAAATAATGTTGGGTTTAATGTTAATTATGAAACCATCAAATCTTTAAAAGAATATGTTAAAACAATATGGAGAGATTTATATATGTTATACTATTCTCCTGAAACATATGCGGGAGGTTCACAATCAGTTCATTGGGATTTTAGTAATATAACAATGGTTGGAGGATTGGATAATGATTATGAAGGTGGTGAGTTGGTATTCCCAAGACAAAATGTACAATATCGTCTAAACGAAGGAGATATTGTTATATTTCCAGGTGGGTTAACCCATCCTCATTATGTTAACTCAGTGACAAAAGGTAAAAGAAATGTTATTGTTGGCCAGAGTATGACTATTAAACAGGACCATCAAATAAATTATTAAAAATAATTTTGTGAATTAAAATTTTTGCTTATCTTTGTACTGTGATTGAGGAGCACGATTTAGATACACAAGCTCAATTACAAAATGGGTGACACGGGAACGATTCAGATACTAGTGTTACCCTTTTTTTTATACGTCTTGTAAAGTAATAACTAATTGGTCTTTACCAACTCTAAACGGGTCATATTTAGATTCTCTAAACACAGTTTTAATAATTAATTCCCAATAAGTCCCTGATATATGAACAGGAGTAATTGCCATTGCCAATTCCCATTTTAAAGATTTAACTACAAATGGTTCTTCTGTTTTAATTTCTTGGCTAACTATTTTTTGTGCGATTTCATTTTTTGCCATACTAATAATCTCTTTGATTTCAGCATTTACAATTGGTCTTGTATTATAACCTATAATATCATCTCTAACCGCTCTATCAAATGCGTGAGATGTTCTATTAACATCAAATGAAAATAAAACTTCTAAAGAAGCTCCTATTTGGGCAATTCTTTTCTCAACTAATAACTCTTCTTTAATAATTTGTCTTAATGTTTTCATCTTTTTATAAATACTTTAAAAAATTTATTTGACAAAACTAAAACTTTTAGTATATTGTGTATAATTATAAACAATGAGAACAACAATGGTCCATATATCGTCGTTTAAGCAACAAGAGATTTGTAGCTGGTATCGTCATGGGCAAAATTGTGGTTCGGAATTAGATTTAGGTTAATAGTAAGTTAGTAGTAACAGAATATTTAAACCCCGAACTTTGTAGAAAAGTTTGGGGTTTTTTGTTTTTAGGTTTGGCGGTTCAAAAAAAAGTAGTATCTTTGTACTGTTGAAAGAAACAAAAAGAGGTCTTTGACATGTTGGTAAAAAAATACAGTCCTTTAGCTCAGTGGTAGAGCTCTTGCCTTACATGCAAGAAGTCGTAGGTTCGAATCCTACAGGGACTACAAGGTAGATAATAGTCGGAGTAAAGACCGCGATGGTGTAATAGTCCGAGTAAAACTACCAATTTGGTCCGTTCGTCTATCGGTTAGGACATATCCCTTTCACGGATAAAAGACGGGTTCGATTCCCGTACGGACTACAGAAGGTGGGGAGTAAGTATTAGTGGTTGGTGACTTACTCCCCGTCAATAAAGAAATTGATAATGGTTTTCCCCACTCAACGGATGTCGACAATCCAGAATGGAATCGGAATTCATCACCCTTTCAGCCGAGGCCTCATAAAACTCAGGAAAGCTGTTAAGATTGGAGCGAGACGGGTACTCCATCATTATCAACAATATTGTGTTGTTCCCGTGAGAAAGGAATGAAATAGTCAGATGTGAATATAAACTTTATAATGGGGTATATTCACATTTGCACAACACAGAGGTTCTCAACCTCAAAGCCGTGTTGTTCCTGTGAGAAAGGAATTAACCATAAGTAGGATAATTGATAACCCATCAGAAATGATGACTAATTGGGTCTTACCTAACAACACAGAGGTTCTCAATCTCAAATTTGGTGTGATAGCTCAGTAGGTAGAGCAGTAGGTTGAAGCCCTACGTGCCGCAAGTTCGATTCTTGCTCTCACCACAAAAAACTGAAAACTTTTTTAACTTTTCAGTCCTTTTGAGATATTTATAATAAAAGATTATTATGAAAAAATGTGGAAGATGTTTAATTGAAAAAGATGAAAGTGAGTTTTTCTTTAAGAATAAAGAAAAAAATATTTTACACAGTATGTGTAAAGAATGTAAAAGACAGTTAGATAGAGATAGTTACTCTCAAAATAAAAACGACAGAAAAACAAAGATTAGAAAAACCGCACTAAAAACAAATAAAGAAGTTAAAGAGTTCTTATTTGATTATAAAAAAAAGTGTAAATGTTCTATTTGTGGTGATGAACGTTGGTATGTGTTAGATTTTCACCATATTAGAGATAAAAGAGAGCGTATTTCAACTTTAGTAAAAAGAGGTTCTTTGAGGTTATTAAAAGAAGAATTGGAAAAATGTATACCAGTTTGTGCGAATTGTCATAGAGAAATCCATTACAAGGAGGGAAACTGGAAAGAATAAGGAACGGTAGCTCAGTAGGTAGAGCACTTGATTGAAGCTCAAGGTGTCGGCGGTTCAATTCCGCCCCGTTCCACGGAGTCCTGAAATAACAGGAAACCCCCACTCCCATATGGCAGCCAGTCCATTAAGCTGGTGAAGTGGGGTAAATAGTCAAGTGGACGTAATGCGGGATGGTACCCAAGTCCCCAAGACGCCACGGTCCATAATCATTTGGACGCGAGAAGTTGTAAGGTTGTCTAATCCGTCTTGAACGGTATTCGGTTCGAGTCCGACCTTGACTACACGAGTCGAGTAGTATACGACTAGTTTGCTCCCGAACGATGAGAAGTGGTTTTACAACCATGGGGACCTGAGCCGATTACTTGAGTCTAAGTCGGTTGGTTAGTGTACCAGTAACAGGAGCAAGTTAACACACGAGTTCTAACCCCTCACGAAATTGGTGAGTTGCCGCTGAAATTCGGTATTGGGGACAGTCAGAAATGATTGGACGACAACATGGTAGCTATAGCTCAGTTGGTAGAGCACTTGATTGTGGTTCAAGGTGTCACGGGTTCGATTCCCGTTAGTTACCCAAAAGTGTTTACAACGGACAAGGCTTAGGCAAGTGAGTTGAAAATGAGTAGTAGGAGAGTTAATCGTTTGCACTACAGAAAGTTTGATACAATAAATTGGTGGGATGCGAGTGGTTGACCAAAACACTATATTATGGTGAGATGGCAGAGTTGGTCGATTGCGTCGGTCTTGAAAACCGAAGTACCTGAAAGGGTACCGTGGGTTCGAATCCTACTCTCACCGCCAAGTAAAGAGAACCGTGAGTCCGCGGATGGAAACAACTACAGGACGAGCATACGTCATACTTTACTTTTTATTGTCTCATAGCTCAGTTGGTTAGAGCATCTCGCTGATACCGAGAAGGTCGATGGTTCGAGTCCATCTGTGACAACTTAATGTCTTCGTAGCTCAGTTGGTTTAGAGCACTAAACTTTTAATTTAGGGGTCATGGGTTCGAGACCCATCGGGGACACTAAAAGGTCGGTTGGCCGAGTGGTTTAGGCGATAGTCTGCAAAACTATCAACATAGGTTCAATTCCTATACCGACCTCAATAATACACGTCTGTAGCTCAGTTGGTAGAGCTCTAGTCTCCAAAACTAGGAGTCAGAGGTTCGAGTCCTCTCAGGCGTGCTAAGGTTGATTAGGGAAGTCCGTAACGTTAACGTGTCAGTAGTTCGTAGTTATGGGGGAGTTTTAACTGTCAGAGTAACGCTAATTGTAAAAAGAGATGTCCACTGAACCATCTTCTCTTTTCCTTATTTGGGAGTATCGCATAGCGGCAAGTGCAGCTGACTGTAAATCAGCCCTCTAAGAGTTCGTAGGTTCGAGTCCTACTACTCCCACTAAATTGCCCTTTCGTCTAACGGCAGGACATCTGGTTTTGGTCCAGACGGTTGAGGTTCGAATCCTTGAGGGGCAACAATGGTTTTGTGGTGTAATGGACAGCACATGAAACTACGGATTTCAGAGTGAGGGTTCGAATCCTTCCAAAACCACATATTGTGATGTAGTTCAGTGGTAGAACACTTGATTCATATCCAAGAAGTCGAAGGTTCAATTCCTTCCATCACAACATTTCCAAATACTTGTATATTTATTGACATGGAAAAAAGAGTAACGCTAACAAAAGAACAATTGTTTAAAGTAATACAATTGAATGAAGCTGAGAAAAAAGGGTCAACCGAAACAGCTGATATTGTTGATATGATTTCAACTTTACTTCACTCAAGAAGTCAAGTTCATGTATTTCATTGGCAAACAAAATCACAATCATCATTTGCTGAGCATATGGCGTTAGGTGGATATTATGAAGAGATAGGTGAATTGATAGACGGAATCGTTGAAAGTTTCCAAGGAAAACACGATTTATTGACTGGTTATAAAACCATCAAAATGGTTGATTATAAATCAACAGAACAACTGATATCTTACTTTAAAGGGTTAGATGATAATATTGAAAAAAACAGAAAAGCAGTTAAAGAATCTTTTATCCAAAATCAAATTGACACAATTCAAGAATTAATTTATAGTACGTTATATAAATTAAGGTTCTTAAAATAATATTAAAATTTATTATTATTAATAATCCCTCTGAGTTGAAAATCAGGGGGATTTTTTTTATATTTAAACGGAATGTAGCTCAGGTGGTGAGAGCAGTTGTCTTATACACAAAAGGTCGAAGGTTCAATTCCTTCCTTTCCGACAAAAAAAATGATTATGAAAAATGAAAAGGTTACAATTAAAAAAATTGTTAAAGAGTATAAAGATGCCACAACTTCTGAAATTTGGGAGGGTGTTCGAGATAATTTTATTTTTGGTTTTTTGGGTGCAATACTTGTAGTTTTTATTTCAACTCGTATTGATATTGGTGTATTACTTGGTTATATAACATATTATTTATTTATGGGTAGGATTGTTAACCGACCAAAATATGTTACACATTTAGGTAAGTTAATTGTATTCCCAATCCCATCTGCATTGGGTGCGTTTACAGGATATAAATTATCTTATATGATATCACAAATGTTATAATGAAACACAGAAATGAATTACCATTATTTTTAAAAACTAATGGGTATAATATTGGTGTTGAAATTGGAGTAGAATACGGCGAAAACGCTTGTAATATTTTAAAAAATTGGGACGGTAAACTGGTGTGTGTTGATTATTGGGATAATCAAGAAATTCATAATTATAATGAACCATGTAACTTTAAAAATTTCAATGAAGTGTTTTCAGTGTTTAAAGAAAATATTAAGGAATTTGACGATAGAGTTTTAGTCGTTAAAAATAAATCGGATATTGCATCAAAATTCTTTCCTGACGAACATTTTGATTTTATATATATTGACGGAAATCATTCATATCTTGAAGTTAAAAAAGACCTTGAATGTTGGTGGTCAAAATTAAAAAAAGGAGGACTATTCTCAGGTCATGATTGGTTAGATAACTTTAAACCTGATGATGATAAGAATGTTGATGTTTATTATGAAAATTTATATCTTGGAAAGTATGGTGTAAATTCAGCAGTTATTGAATTTGCAAACAATAAAGGATATAAAATTAATACCACGGAAGAAAAGTTTGCGACCTGGTATTTTAAAAAATAGGAAAGTTACCCAAGTTGGTGAAGGGGCCTGTTTGCTAAACAGGTAGGATGTCAAAGTCGCGAGGGTTCGAGCCCCTCACTTTCCGCACATTTTATTTTGCCAACTCAAATATTATCAGTATATTTGTTCTATGAAAAATCAACTACCATATTGTAAGACATCAGAGGCGATTAAAGGTTATAGTGAATCTGCGATTGCCAAAAGTGAAACTAATGATTGTGTTGTTCGTGCAATTGCATCGGCATTTGAGATTGATTATGACAAAGCGCATAAATTTGTTGCCGATAAATTTGGACGTAAACCAAAACAAGGTACTTTTGGATTCATCCCTGGTATGAATAAATTTGCAAAAGACCGTACTCGTATTGGTCGTAAATGTTGTAAACAAATGGGCAGACCAGTTGAATACTCATCTTTTAACACCCTTGATTACACGGTTACTGTAAAAGGTGAAAAAGTTAATCGTAAAATGACTGTAGGTACCTTTATTAAAAAATACCCAAAAGGGACTTATGTAATGTGTGTTAATAGACATGCATTTACAATTAAAGATGGTGTTGTAATTGGTAACACTGAAGATGCAACTAAAAAAAGAAAGATTTTAAACTTCGCTTGGAAAGTTGGTAATTAATTATTAAAATTGTGTTTTGAAAAGAATTAGTAAAAAGAATTATAGTATGAAAAAAAGAATATATTTAGACGACGTAAGAACTCCTGTAGAAAAGGACCAATGGGTTATTGTTCGTTCTTACGATGAGTTTGTGGAAAAAATTACCGAGATTGGGTTAGAGAACATTAATATGATTTCTTTAGACCATGATTTGGGAGATACTGCCATGAAAGAATGGCATAAAAATGTTTACCACAACTACGAATTGAACTATGATAACATTACCGAAAAAACAGGAATGGATTGTACTAAATGGTTGGTAGAACAATGGATGGACGGTCAACCTGTTGTAGATGTTGTGGTACACTCAGCAAATGCAATTGGTAGTGGTAATATGATGGGGTACATTAATAACTACCGTCACATCAATCACTTACCTCAAAATTGTATCAGAGTTCAAATTGAGCATACGGTATAAATCCCTTAAATTAATTTGACAAAACACAAAAGTATCTTATATTTATAATTCACCGAAATTAACAATTAAATTTATAAAAAAAACAAACAAAACAATTATGAAACAAATCGTAGCATTATTTGCAATCGTAGCATTAGCATCATGTGGAAACGGAACTTCAACTGAAGTTAAAACAGACTCAACAGCAGTATCAATCGACTCAACAGCAGTATCAGCAGATTCAACAACTGCTAAAATCTCAGCGGACACAGTTAAACTTGAAGAAGTTAAATAATTATAACTTCCTGTAAAATAAAAAACCCATCTTATGATGGGTTTTTTTGTTATAATAACTTTTTGATTCTATCAATATCTTCTTTTATTTTCTTTGGGTCTTTTCTTTTAAATGAATTTTTAAAATCTCGGTATCCTTTAATTAGAAGTTTAGAATATTCATTTTTACCTGACAAATCCATATCTTGTTTTTTGTCTTTGTCCCCACCTTTATCTTTTTTAGATTTTTCTTTTAATTTTTTTTCTCTGTCGGTATTGATGTGTTCTCTATCTCTAGTTGAATTATATTGATTTACTCGAACATCTGAGTCTGTTGAACCTAAAGTTGTTCCTTTACTAACACGTTCACCGTTTCTAACATAAGGTGAGCTTATTCCGCAATATTCTAAATAACTAATTTCACCTTCATTATCAAATTTAATTACAATTTGATTGTCACAACTTGAATTATAAATTGTACCGCTTATTATACCATCAACAGGGCTTTTAATTTTTGAATTATTTTCTTTTGGAATTACAATTGAACCATGTCTTGATTGTGGGTTATGTCCAAAACTAGAATAAATTCTTTCTTCTTTAATACCGTAAGCTTTTAACAACTCACCCCCAACTTGTCTTGCAAAATCAACCGCTCCTTTATTATCGTAATCTGATGTTGATTCTCCTTCGTCACTAGAATTATTAGTAGTTGTACTTTTTGTTGATGATTGTTGAGGTGTTGACGTTGAATTACCTTTATTTGATACATGAACATGGTTATCGTGACCTGGAAACCCAAAGGTTAAAACCGCCTTTTCATTACCTGATTCAACATTTTTAGTGTATCCCATAGACACTAATGCATTTACAAGTTTTTCGGCGTCTGTTCTATTTGAAGAACTAACAGCCTTACCATTTATAATTGCAATATCAACGGCATTACCTGATTCATGTCTTGTACCTTTATCGTGACCACTAACCGCTGTGGTAATGTCTACTTTAACGCCAGCCTCTTTTGCTGCGGTTTGAATATCTTGTAATAAACTTATATTGATATTATCTTTAGATGGTGTAGAAGACCCTACAACTCTGTCTTTAAAATCTACATTATCGTAAACATCATCTGCTTCTAATATAACGTCTTTTTTAAATTCTTCGTTTATATTAGAAATAACATCATATGTTTCGTTTATTCTTCGTACTATACTCATAAACATAAATACTTTGTTTTAAATAAAAAAAACCGACGGTTAGTCGGTTCTTTTAGTATAACTTAATCTTTTAATTTTATTTTGGGTTTCTTCAGGTAAACCAGTTAATAATGTTGATTCCACTAAAGGTGTCTCTACAACCTCTTTTTTAGGTTTGTCCCCAACAATACCAAACTTAATCCATTTATACCATACTCTTTCATGTAAAAAATACAACAATGGTTTAATACCTAATTCAATGGCCCCTATGGTTGATGCTATTTTAAAACTACCTGTAAATAGATATCCTAATATTACTGTTTGTAATGTTCCTACTATTCTATAGGAAATTGATTTTGCTATGTGTCGTTTAACTAATACTTTACTCATATATTTTCGGTTCTTTTGGTATGACCAACCATAACAATAAATAGGACATTACAATTGGAAATGGTGTAAAGGCAAGAACAATAAATAAAATTCTAATGATTGAGTCATCAATTTGGAAATATTTTCCAAGTCCTCCACAAACACCTGCAAATTCAGATGGGTTAGTTCTATATAGTTTTTTCATAATTTATAAATAAAAAAATGGTCAGAGGTTGGTGGGATTCTTACCTAGAGGCTAGCACTCGTTCGCCGCTGCAGACAGCTACACCAACATGACCATTGTGCGTTAAAAGTTTATAATGTCTCCGAAATCGTCCCATTCTGATTGAGTCTCCTCAATAGGTTCATTTGGGTCAATATAATTTAAATTAAGAATTACCTTAAAGATATTCGTGTGACTCATTTTAACGGTTAGTATTTTCTTTAAATATACTAAAAAATTAATTTATATCAAAGTTCTTATTATTTAATTCTTTAATGGTTATTTCGTCGTGTTTCCAACTTTTCCAAGTTTCAAACTCTTTTAAGTCCTCTAAAGTTTTTTCATGAACTAATACAAAACCTTCAGGTGCCAAACCCTCAAATTTTAACATTGGTCCTTCTTTTTCTAAAATTTCTTTAAAATTAATCATTTAAAAATTTTAATACTTTTTCTTTTATCCCTGATTGTTTAATACCTTCAGCTCCTCTTGGTGTTAATACAAAATTATCAAGTCCCCAATCTTTCCAATCCTCACCATTTTTACCCATATCTAAATCATCAATTGCAACCCAATGAGTAATTTCAGGATGGTCATGTAGATATTGTTTAATCTCAATAACACGAGTCATTTCTAAATCCCATCTTGGAGACCAAATCCACGTCATACCATTATACCAAGTACATTGACCTAAATTAGGTGTTAATGAGATTGGTTTTTTATTGATTCCTTGTGATTCGTAATATTCTCCCATTTCTTCAACATTTGCCCATCGTTTCCAATCTGAAGATACAACAATTTCAGCACCTGTTTCTTCTATAATTTCATTAAGTACATTAATAGCCTTTTTATTGAAATTATCAAAACGGTATTCTAATGGCATTTCTGAATTAGTCATAGATAATTTACGACCACCCCATTCTTTTTGCTTCTTAAACCGACCTCCCCACTCGGTTGATAAACATATCACTCCATCGTGGTCTAAAAATATTACTTTCATAAAACAAAGATAGTATATTTATAGTAAAATACAAAGCGCCGACTTATAAAATTTTAATACCTATATATGGAAGATGACAGTAAAAAACAAAACATGGAGAAGAACGTTTCAAGACAATCTATCTCAAGTATTTTTAATGTTGGCACTATTCTTCAATCCTTTTGGGTTCGATGCCGTTCAGTATGGTCTAATATTGTGGACAGGAAGTTTATGGAAAGCCAACTTCGTCTTGTATTGTATTGCGGGAGTTTTTTTTGGATTCTACTTATACTTAAGAAAATTATCTAAAAAATAATTACAACGCTTGTAATCCACCTTCTTTAAATTTTTCAAAATTAGGTCCTTTCTTTAAAATAAATTTTTGACCGTCTTTTTCGTAATCTAATATTCCTGCCAATTTTGCTGAGTTGAATAATCCACTTAACTGTCCTCTAAATGCGGATGGGATTTGCCAATTATTTTGACTTGAGTGTGAGTAGTATGGTTTTCCGTTAATATCTTTTTTCTGTAATGAACCTATATCAACCAAGAAATCTAACTTTGTTCCTTTATTATCCGAATCTAAGTAATCAACAAGTTTTTTAATTAAACCAGAATCTTTTCTTTTAAATGTATAACCGTAACTACTTCTATTTGGTGTCCAAACAGCGTTTCCTCCATGAATTGATGACATAAATTCAGGATTTGATTTCATTTTATAAACAACTTGTTTTGTTATTGTAGTACAAAGTTCATCAAAAATGGTTTTAATTGTTTTTTCATCTGAATTGGTAATATATTGTGAATTTATTTGGAACCATGTTGAAGCATTTTCAATACCAAAATCAAATTCAGGGTCAATTTCAAAATTATCACCAGAATATCCAATATTAAAAACCAATCTATCATTATTAACACCATAAGTTATCATAACTAAGTATTGGTCTATATTTTCCTCATCAACAGAGATATTCATTTCTATGGTTGCGTGACCTGGCATATCGGGAATAAGGTCTGATTTTTGAAACTCAATTCCTATTTTATTTTCTGTCCCCTTAAATAATGATGAAATACTTTCAAATTTGTAATTATGAAAATCAAATAGTTTTTTGAAAAATTTCTGACCATACTCCTCAATAAATCCAGTGTAATCTTCTCGAATTGTTTCAATAACTTTTGGTGCCCCTAAATTAAAAACTTCTTTTTCTCTATCCGACATTCTTTCGTCTGTTGAGTCATACCAAGTTTCATTATTTGGTGTCTTATGAATTGCAATTTTATAAAATTTGTTATCTCTACTAAAATTTTTAAGAATAATATAGTACAATGCTTGGTCATCGCTAGTATGACTTATAAAATAAGATGGTTCGTTTGACATTGTTGTACACCATCTAGTTCCAGCACCGTATTTACAAGAAGCTTCATAAGTTAAAGGTCTAACAATTAAAATATTTTTATCTTCAAATATTTTTTTGGCACCTGATATGTCAATACTTTTATTATATGATTTTGAACTGGATTTGTGTTGTTCAATTGCGTTTTTTAATCCATTAAAATCGTATTGATTAATGTCTTTAATTTCCAAGGATTGTTTAAATCTGTCAAAATCTTTAACAAGTTCAATTGATTCTTCAACTTCGTCAGTACTAGAATTTGGATGTAAATTTTTTAATACAAAATCGGCATATTTGAAATTGGTATCTGCCAAGTCGGCAATACCTAAAATAAAATCTAAAGTATCTGGATATTCTTTAAATTTATTTGAATATTTTTTTCGTAAATCTTCTTTACGACTTTCTTTCAATAAGATTGAAAATAACTTCATACAAATAAATATATGGGAAAGAGAATATGGTTACTTCCAAAACACTTGTAATAACACAATTGTAAAGGCCAATCCTAAACAAACTATTGTTTTTGCGGTTGGTACTTCTTTAAACACTAACCAGCTCATTATTGTAAAGATTATAATCCCAAGACCAAATCCAATTAATCTTCCAGGCCAATTTGCGTCAAAATGTTGATTGAATATTTTTGTGGTTTTAATGAATATTAATGAAATTGGCAATCCTAATAACATCATAACATATGGATTTTCTTTTGGGAATTTCCAAACAAGTTGACCTTGTAATTGAAAAAAAGAAATAATTTGGGCTATTGTTGCCAACAGTAATGCGTAAAATATTCTCATTAATTAAGTGTTTTTTGCCAAATACTCACATTCATATTCTCTACAAGTTTGAGGTCTGACATCATAAATGGTACAGAACTTTAGTTTAGTGTTATAGAAAATACAGGGTAGTTTAGGATTAAAAAAATCAACTCTAAATGCGGGATAAGAGCTTGGGTTTTGCCAAGTAGATTTACTTGGAAATAATTTACTACCTTCTTCATAATTAATAAAAACATCTTCTTCATATATTTCTCTACCTAATTTTGATGATAAATTTTTAATAAACTCATCTGTGTCGTAATGAGGACCAATAATGTAATCCCTATCTTCAATAGAACAACAACTACCGTGGTAACCATCTCTACCAAAACAATTATTACTACATATGTTACAATTTGTTCCCATAATGAAAATATAGTGAATTATATTAAATAAAAAAGGGTTCCGATTGGAACCCTTGATTTTGGTGGAGGTGGAGGGATTCGAACCCTCGTCTTGTTCATTTTGTCAATAAATGACTACACGCTTAGTTCAACATTTTCTAATGTTCCGAAATAGTCAGTTTGTTCTTCACCATCGTAAACTAACAACCAATGGATGACTCGATTTTGGGTTCAGTCATTTTTCCACCTTTGTAAGAACTTCTGTTGCTAGGTTAATGTTCATCGACCCCGTTGTTGTCCCCTATCTTAGATAGTAACAACAGCTTCTTCTCTTGTTAGACCAAGAGCAGCAAGCTTAGCAAAAGTATTGCCTGTTAATTGTTTTAAACCAGTTGATAACGGAGTTAATTCAGCTCCGACGTGCCACGTATTGTCAACAACGCCAATCAATACCATGCACCCCCATATTTTTAAAGAACGTTTAAATCACTTTCGCCCCCTGTATAGACATAACGTCAGATGCTTAAGGTCAGCCTTAACTATTAAGGGAGCCACCCGTGATTTGTTATACAAAGGTAAGTATAAATATGGAAATTCCAAACAAAACTGGTATTTATTGTAAAAATATCCTGTGGTTATAATTGAAGGTAAAAAAGAAGATGTTGCAAAGCGTCTCAAACAAAGGTTTGAGTACGATGGTCCTTTTATTGATAGGATATTGAATGTAGACCCAACAGGATACAAATATGTTGAATACATCGCTAAAAAACTTGAAAAAATTATACCTGAGCTTGCAGGTTCAAACGGAGGTCTAAATGTACAACAAGGACAAGCTCTACAAGATTTATTTAGTGTTATTATACCATGGTTTCATTCTAATGTTAATAGAATAACTGAGGATGACATATGGAAATCAGAAACAATTTTCAGAGACCAACATGGAATGGTACCAAATATTGAAGGCATTGTTCGTTCCCCAAAAGATATTACCCAATATGAAAATCCGCAATTTATTAGAGCATTAATGGATGTCGTTAATGGTAAAAAAACTGACAGGGATATTGAAAGGGAGGCAAAATCTCAAGCAGATAAAATATATGAAGATGATGATGTTTTGGTAATTAGACCAAAATCCCATTCCGCATCTTGTTATTATGGTGCCAATACTAAATGGTGTACAACTACTAAAGGACATTCAGGTTATTTTGACAAATATTTTAGAGAAGGTAAATTATATTATTTTTTAAATAAAAAAACAGGTCTTAAACTAGCGTTATTTAAAAATGACGATACTAGAGAAGTTGAAGTTTTTGATGCTCAAGACCATAGAGCTACAATAGATTTGATTAGAACAGAATTTCCTAATCAAGTAGATTTAATTGATGATTTGATTGGTACAGGAGATTTTGTCAAAGGATTAAGAGAATTTTCAAGAGGTAGAATAGATTCAAGTGAATTAGAAAAATTGGATGATTCAATTCTTGATGTCAAAGTTAAAGACCCATTAGGTCAAAGTATTGTTATCATTGATTTTAAAAATGATGAAAATTTATTTAAAATATTAGAATTAAATGAAGATGACCAATGGTTTTTACCAATGGTAACGTCTCATTATACCAATTATGAATTTATGGATTCATACCAGGTAGAGGAGGATTTTAAAGAAGGTTATACTATCTATGGTGAACTTAATGAAACTAATATTGAACTTTTAAAACAAATTGCAGAATTAATTCTACCTCAGAAAAAATTTGACTTAAATAATGACGAATATAGAATTGAATTGTCTAAGACATTGTTAAGTTTGTTTGAAAGAGAAATTGATAGTATTCTTAGCGACTATCATGCGGAAAAAGAACATGAAATGTCTAAAACAGCCAGAGAATCCATTACAAAAGATTTTAACGATTTTTTTGAATCAATTGGATTTAAAGTATATAGAGATTATGATGAAATCGCAACAACAGTTGCAAACCTATTAATGTGGTCTGCAAAATTAAATCTACATAAAGTCGACGCAATTTCATTATTTAGACAAATTGTTGATTATAATGGAAATGGTGCTTTGGGCGGATGGTCCGAAAATTCATATGAATTTCAAGATTCCGATAATTTTGATAGTGATAGTTTTAACAATTATACTGAAAAACAATTAGAATCTATTCTTGAAAAGATTGAAGAATCTGAAGAATTAGGTGGAGATGCAATTAAAAATTTCTTAGATTTTAGAAATAGAATTTTAAGTAAATTTGACTTACAAAAATGGTATAAATTACCTAAAGATAAAAAAGTATCGTTTAGAGTCGAAGGGTTTGACCGAGAAAATATGAAAGTTATTGTTAGGCTTGAAGAACAGTTTAAAGGTTACCGTAATGTTAAGCTAAGTGAAGACAATTTTTATAATTTATTATATCAACCAGAGTTGTTTAAATTTGGTGAATAATAATTAATTTCGTATATTTGTCTTATGATAAAAAATACAGAATTACTTAAGGACGTTTTAAGTGTCCCAACCGTCACATATCAAGAAGAAAGAATGGTAGCATTTTTGGTTAAATGGTTAACCGAAAACAATATTGAACATTATGTTGATGAACATAATAATGTTTATGCAACAAAACAAGAATCCCCTTTAATACCTGAAGATTTTTATTTTCCTTGTGTAATTTCACACACAGATACTGTACACAATATTGATACAATTAATATTCGTGAAGAGATGTTATTAAATGCTCAGAAAGAATTAAAATTATCTTATAAGGCATATAATGACGAAGGAAACCCTACAGGTATTGGTGGTGATGATAAGTGTGGGGTATTCGCATGTTTAACTTTGTTAAAGGAATTACCTTATTTGAAAGCAGCTTTCTTTGTATCTGAAGAAACAGGTTGTCATGGTTCTATGAAAGCAAAACCCGACTTCTTTAAAAATGTTGGTTACGGAATTCAATTTGACGCACCTGAAAACTGGATGATTACTGAAAGATGTTTTGGCCAAGTATTATTTGACAGAGACACTGAGTTTTTTGAAACTTGCGATAAAGTATTGACTGAAGGTATGAATAACGAACATATGAGATATATGGTTCACCCTTATACAGATGTCTATGCGTTAAGAGGTAAATTTGATTTCTCTTGTATTAATTTCTCAATTGGGTATTACCAATATCATTCAAAAAATGAATATGTTGTTGTTGAAGATGTTTTTAATGGAATTGAAATGGGTAGAAAAATGATTGAAAACCTTGGTCACAAATTACACTTTAAAAAATCCGCTCCATACGATTGGAGAACAAGAAGTGTTTTTTAAATAAAACTTTCTAACTTATCTATATATTTTTTAACCATCGGGTGGTCGGCAATATCAGTATATTCCTCACCCGATTTTTTCATTTGTTTAATTTGAGTAATAATGTTCTTTAAAGACATTTCAACCATTTTTGACATTAACGGATAATTTTCAATATATTGAGATAACGTAAATTGTTGTTTTGCAAACTCAATAGGTATATTAAGTTTAATCACTAATTTTGCAATCATTTCTTTTGCAAATCTATCCGCATCTAATTCTAAGTTCCAGTATTTTTCATACAAAGTTTCAAAATCTTCTAAATCACCTGATAAAGGGTTTTCTAATTTGAACTTAGTCATTTGTTCTTCATGTCTTATTTCGTGAAATATGGTGTATAGAAAATCTCCTATAGTTAACATATTCATAGGTGCACAAATAATGATTTGGTCTCTTGTTCTAACACCAGAATAACCAGGACATGCATTTAAAAATTTAATAGTGAAATTATTTTCTTGGATATAATCTTTGACAAAATCTTTAATTTCAGAAACTTTATTTTTTTGTTCGTCAGGAAAATAGTTTTTAAAATGGTTAACTAACCTGTCAAAATTTGATGATTTTGGTGTGTTATCATGACCACATTCATGACATACATATGAATCATCCCCACCATCGGCAATATCCCAAGACCATCCACAATTATCGCAGATAACTTTACCATCTTTAACGGTCTCTAATAAAACTTTCTTAATTAAGTCTCTCATCAAATATAAATATAAAAAAAAGGGGGAATAAATCCCCCTTTTAATTATCGCCCTTTCTTTTGAACAACTACATTCTCATCTACAACTTTAATGAGGTAGGTTTTACCCTCAATCATCTTACCTGTTAGAACTTCTTCAGATAATAAATCCTCAACCTTATCTTGAATAGCTCTTTTCAATGGACGAGCTCCAAACAATTCGTCAAATCCAATCTTAGCTAAGTATTCAACCAATGTTTCATCATAACTAATTTTGTATTTCATATCTGAAAGACGAGACATCAACTTTTTCAACTCAATGTCAGTAATTTTCTTGATGTCTTCAGGACTTAAAGAGTTAAATACAATTGTATCATCAATACGGTTAATGAATTCAGGAGAAAAGAAATTTTTCATCTCTTTCATTAAGATTTGTTTCTTAGCCTCTTCATTACTGTAAGTGTTAGAAGAAAATCCAATACCTGTACCAAAGTCTTGTAATTTTTTAACTCCTAAGTTTGATGTCAAGATAATCAAGGTATTCTTGAAGTTAATCTTACGACCTAAACTATCAGTAACATGTCCATCATCTAAGATTTGAAGTAAGATTGTGAAAACATCTTTGTGGGCTTTCTCAACTTCATCAAATAAAATAACTGAATATGGTTTGTTTTTAACTTTTTCAGTCAATAATCCACCTTCTTCATAACCTACATATCCTGGAGGAGCTCCTACCAATTTAGATACAGTGTGTTTTTCTTGGTATTCAGACATATCCACACGAATAAGTGAATCCTCTGAACCAAACATTTCTTTAGCCAATTGTTTTGCTAAATATGTTTTACCAACACCAGTTGACCCTAAGAATACAAATGAACCAATTGGACGGTTAGGGTCTTTAATACCTAAACGGTTTCTTTTGATTGATTTTGCAATCTTAACAACCGCATCGTTTTGACCAATAACTTTGTCAATCAAAGTTTTGTCTAAATCTAACAATGCTTTAGAATCATCAACACTCATTTTACTTACAGGAATCTTAGTCATGTTTGAAACAACATCATAAACATTCTCTAATAAGATAGTTTGTTTTTCTTTTGATAATTGGTCTTCAAACTTTTGTTTCTCTTGGTCAAGTTTGGTTAGAATTTTCTTTTCCTTATCACGAAGTTCTGCCGCTTGCTCGTAATTTTGTTTTTTAACAACATCAATCTTTTGTTGTTTGATTTCTGCAGCCTTCTTTTTAAGGTCTTCAATAACTTCAGGAACTTTTAAGTCAGTTTGCATTCTCGCTCCAACCTCGTCCAAGATATCAAAGGCTTTGTCAGGGAACTCACGGTCTGTGATATAACGGTCTGCAAGTTTAACACAAGTCTCAATTATTTCATCACTATAGTTTACATTATGGAATGATTCGTATTTGTCACGAACATTCTTAAGGATTTGAATTGTTTCTTCAACTGATGAAGGTTCAACAATTACTTTTTGGAATCTACGTTCCAATGCCCCGTCTTTTTCAATATTCTTACGGAACTCATCTAATGTAGTAGCTCCAATACATTGTAATTCACCACGAGAAAGCGCTGGTTTGAAGATGTTTGAACCATCCATAGAACCTGAAGAATTACCTGACCCAACCAAAGTATGAATTTCATCAATGAATACGATAATATTTGGGTTAGCATGAAGTTCTTCAATAATCACTTTCATTCTTTCCTCAAATTGTCCACGGTATTTGGTACCTGCAACAACTGAAGTTAAATCAAGATTAACAATACGTTTATCAACCAAATTACGAGGACATTCCCCATTTACAATTTTAATTGCTAAACCTTCAACAAGTGCCGTTTTACCACAACCAGGTTCACCAATAATAATTGGATTATTTTTCTTTCTACGAGAAAGGATTTGTGCAATCCTTAAGATTTCTCGGTCACGACCAATAACAGGGTCAAGTTTACCTTCTTCAGCAAGTCTGTTTAAGTCTCTACTGAAATTGTCTAACACAGGTGTGTTTGAATCTGTTGATGATTTTTGTTTCTTACTCATCATTTTGTCGTCATCGTCCATTAAGTCGTTCATATTATATTATCGTTTTTACAAAGGTCCATCAAATTTCGTACACTACCAAATATTTTGACATATTGTCAGATTATATTTATTAACATGACATAATGTCATATACTACTTGTTTTATCCGAAAAAATGTCTTATATTTATGTAAGGAACAAAATTTGATACCACAAAGATAAACAATAAATTTAAAAAAACAAAAATTATGTTTGGAAACAGAAGAAACTTTAATTTAAACTTTGACGAGTTAATGGCTCGTTATGAAAAAATGATGGAGGATTTCCGTAAAACGGATTGGACGGAAAAAAGTTATGAATCACCAGATGGTTCGTATAAATTTACAAGTTATGTTAAGGTGTTTGATTTATCGGACTTTGACGCTCCCAACTCAAAAGAAATGAGTAAAGAAGAATACCTTAAAATTAAACTTCAAAGAGCTATTGAAACTGAAGATTTTGAATCAGCAGTTAAGTTGAGAGACCAAATCAAAAACTTGGAATCAAATCAAGAAGAGATTGAAAAAGTTGAACTTGAATTGAAGAAAGCGATTAAGGAACAAAACTTTGAAATGGCAATTGAACTCCGAGACCAGTTAAAAAAACTAAAGTCTTAAATAAAACCCTCACATTTAGTGGGGGTTTTGTATTTATATACATGAAGCAATTTGAAAAATTCTTAAATGATACAATAGGTACCAAAGAATTACTTGAGATTTATCTTGAGTTGAGACAACATTTTCAAGAATTGGGGTTTAGTGAAAGTGATTTAATAAAACCGCCAACGTATACTAAAAAAATGATGGACCTGTTTCACAAGTTTCAAGGTGTTCAAAAGGCTTTATTTAATCAAGTTAAAGATTATGGTTTTGATATTGATTTTAATGAGTTTGTTACATACCTACAACCATTATTAGAAAAAATAAACGACTTAACACCACTTAAAGAAAATGGCAGTAAAGAGAGAACAGATAGTTGGGACGAAGATTTTGAATGAGATTGAATCGTCTAACATCACAAGAACAGAATACGATACTGAAACAAAAAAATTAGTTGCTGAATTTAAAAATGGATTTAAATATGAGTATGAAGATGTACCTCATAAAACCTATACACAATTCAGAAAAGCCGAATCACAAGGTAAATTTTTTGTAACTGAAATATCTAAAAAATTCAAATACAAGAAACTATAATATTATCACTATTTATTAAAGATGAATAATTTTCAAAAGATACTTAATAGTTTTTCTGTAAAGGAAACCTTAAACCCAAAAATTTGGGAAAATCCTAAAAATCCTGATAAGGCGACTATGGTTCCTAAAGTTAGGAAGGCTCTTATGCGTATCGCGGATGAGTTTATTAATTATTTGGGTGAAGATGTATTTGTTGAAGATGTGGTACTAACAGGTTCGTTAGCAAATTTTAATTGGTCTGAATTTTCAGATTTTGATTTACATGTTTTAGTTGATTTACAACAATATGAGAATCAAGCCGAATTATACAAGGAGTTGTTCAATTTAAAGAAACAAGTTTTTAACGATAAACACGACATTAGAATATTTGGATATGATGTTGAACTTTATGCCCAAGACACAGAGGAATCACATTATAGTTCAGGGGTTTACTCAGTTATGAATGATGAATGGATTAGTAAACCTGAAGAGTTTAAAAATAATGTTGACAAAGAAGTCCTTGAGAAAAAAATTAAATGTTGGACAGAAAAAATAGACACCGCAATAGAAGAAGGTAAAGATTTGGAGTCAATTAAAGAAAAACTTAAAGATTACCGAAAATCAGGATTGGAAAGTGATGGTGAATTATCCTACGAAAATCTTGTTTTTAAATTCTTAAGAAGGTCAGGTCATATTGAAAAATTATTTGATATTGCAAATAAAGAAACTGACAAACAGTTGTCGGTTGAAAGAACTATTCAAGATTAATTAAATAATTCGGATTAATCATATATTTATAAAGAAAAAAATAAATGGCATTAGTTACATATCTTATAGGCGCTTGTAGTGGCGGACCAGCAAAATTAATTGATTTTGATAGTTCATCATTACCTGCAGTTAATGGAAATTATTATTTAACATTCGTTGGTGCAACAACACCTGGATGTTACGATATCATTGATAATGCAGAACCTAACACAGGTACTGATACTGTATTAACTATGTCAGTTGATTATGGTGATTGTGTAACTTGCCAAGCTGTTGTAACACCAACACCTACTGTTACAACTACTAATACTGCAACACCAACTAAGACCCCAACACCAACTAAGACCCCAACAAACACGCCTACTCAGACAGGTACTGCAAATGTTACTTCAACTCCGACCGTAACAAAAACACCAACAAATACACCTACTAACACTACAACACCAACAAATACACCTACTAACACTACAACACCGACTAAAACACAAACCCCAAGTAATACTGCAACACAAACTCAAACACCAAGTAATACTGCAACACAAACTCAAACACCAAGTAATACTCCAACAATATCGGTAACACCAAGTAATACTCCTGGAGTGTGTAAAACGTATCAATTATATGGTGGTAGTGGTAACACTACTTTTATATACAAAGACTGTGATGGATTTTTAAATACAGTACAAATACAAGCATATCAAACTTTGGTAGTTTGTTCTATTGAGGTTACTATAGTTCAAGGGGATGGTTCTTATGTTTCTATAGGTTCTTGTCCATTACCAACACCAACACCATCAGTTACTTCAAGTGTTACTCCAACAAATACTACAACACCAACTAAGACTCCTACCAACACACCGACAAATACAACAACACAAACTAAAACGCCAACAAATACACCTACTCAAACAGGAACACCTACTCAAACAGGAACACCTACTCAAACAGGAACACCTACTCAAACATCAACGCAAACACCAACTAAAACATCAACGCAAACACCAACGCAAACTAAAACACCAACAAATACTGCTACGGTAACTAAAACACCTACCAACACACCAACAAATACTAAAACACCAACAAATACACCAACACAAACAGGAACACCTGCAGTTACACCAACACAAACTAAAACACCAACACAAACAGGAACACCTGCAGTTACACCAACACAAACAGGAACACCTGCAGTTACACCAACACCAAGTCCAACACAATTCTTTTCAGGATTTTCTGCGGACCAACAATATGCGTATACTATAGACATATTAGGTGGATTTAGTGGTGGAACAGCACCTGATGGGGCAATTGCACCACATCCAGTGTTTACAGATGAAAATGGTAATGTATCAATACAACAATTAAACGGAATCGCCTTAGGTGGTTTTAACGGACTAAATAACTAAAAATAAATAACTAAAAATATGGCAGATTTAAAACCAATTGGTAGTGAAAAATTAACTGGCCAAGATAAGATAAATAGAATTATGGAAATTGCTCGTTTTAAAGAGACAATTCCTCAAACTATAAATGAGACTGCAAAGTCCGAATATTCAGTATCTCTTGCTGATGGAAACAATTATCAAATTGTTAGAGAAAGACAAGGGTACATAATTAAGAAGACTATTTCTGAGTCAGAAACTGAATATATTGAACCTATGAAAAATAGAAAATACTATTCTTCATATTCTCAGGCGTTTAAAAGATTAAATCTTGTTGCAGGGGAGTTAAATAGAATCAATGAAAATGATGAAGGAGTTTCTTTATATGGTGAACAAAAAAGATTCACATTAAAAACACCAAAACCTGCGACACCTGTTGAATCACCAATTGCTGATGTACCTGCATCACCACCAGCAGTTCCTAGCCCTGAATTACCACCATCACCTGTAGGTGACATGGGTGTAGAAGACATGGGAGCGGAACCAACTGACGATGTTGAAGATATTGACGTAGATGTTGATGTTGACACTGAAGAAGAAGGTGGAAATGACAACGAAGAACAAGTTACTTTTAAAACAATTCAAAAACTTACAGGTAAATTAACTCAAAAAATTAGAGTTCTTGATGGTGAAGTAGGAATGACTTCTGAAGATATTAAGTATGTTATTAACATGGTTTTATCATCATTAGATTTAGGTACTTTATCTGAGGAAGATAAAGAAGATATTTTAAATAAATTTGAAGAAGATGAAACTAAAGAATTTGGTCAAGAAGATGATATGGATGGTGAGGATTTTACCGACGATACTGAAGTTGAAGATATCCAAGCTGATATGGACATACCAGTTGAAGGTTATGAAATGGAAGAATCAGGTCACGGAGCAATATTTGACAGTATTTTCAAAGAATCAAAAGTAGACAAAGTTATATCAAAATATTTTGAAGTTTCTAAAAAAGAAATTAGAGAACAAAAAGAAAAACAAACACAACAAACTTTAAAGAAAAAATCTGAAGTTAAAAAAGTTATGGAATCAGTTATTAAAATGACTGAAACTATTGAACAAGAATTAGCGGCTAAAAAATTCTTAGAAGAGAACGTAGGTTCTAAATTTGTTGGTATCACAAATAAAAAGAATTTAGTATTTGAAAACAACGGTGAACAAGTAAGAATTTCACCTAATGGATTATTGGTATGAGTTATTTAACTTATGTGAACGGCTTAGGTCCTAACTATAAGGGAGATAATCTTTACGAATTCATTTTTTCAGATAGTTTGGATGTTTGGGGAGAATCATGGGAAAGTAGACCTTCCAATGGTTATCCGACTCCACCTGAATTAAAATACATTAAGAAAGTGGGAGTTCTGAGAAATACTGATTTAAAATTAGAATTGATTCAGAACTCCGATTTTTTTTGTATGATAGACGCATTAGATGATGTTGTTGCGTTAGCCTGGGAAACAGAAGAATCTGAAGGACAAAAAAGAATTGTCTTTAGATTTGGAAGTACAGAACAAGAAATAAAAGATAAACTCTACGAAAGAGATTTGATTTTAGAATTTGAAAAAAAATTAGTATATGAAAATTAATATAAAGGCATTAGAACTAATTGAGAAGGGGTTATCTTCTAAAACAGTTAGTAAATTATCTGAATCTCAGATTGAAGTTTTACATAAAAAATTATTTGTTGAGCAAGTTAATGTTTCAAAAACAGATACTGCTATGATTAGTAAATTAAAAAGTGAAAAGAAACCATTTCAAGTTTATGAAAAAGAAATTGATGAGGATGCTGATTTAGATGATTCTGCGGAAAAAGAAGGTGGTTACGACCCTTATGCGGGTAATAGTGTTGGAAATGATAACGGTCCATCTAATGATGATGGATTTGGCGGTGGAGATGACGGTATGGGAATTTTTGAAGAAGAAAAAGAGTATGAAGGAAAACCAAATCCGTGGGCTATTTGCCATTCTCAAGTAGGTCCAAGAAAATCAAGAAAATGGGAAAGGTGTGTTAGAGAAGTAAAAAAACAATTGGGGGAAGGAAAAAATTCCGTATCTTTGTTCTTAGAAAATCAAATAGAAAAAATTGTGGAAAAACATATGCCTCCAAAAATTACAAAAGGTGATTTAGTAAAATACTTGTCGGAACAAAACCCCGCAACAGCACCAACAACAAAACCAGCACCAACAAAACCTGGAACAAAACCTGGAACAAAACCAAGACCAGCTCACCCTGGTAAAAATCCAAATCCTGGTGAAAACCCAGCTCCAAAGGCAAAAAAAGTTTCTCCTGAAGACGCTAAAGATAAAGTCATTGACGTAATAATGCAACTATTAGAAAAATAATTTATGGCAAAGAAATTAAAAGAACAATTAGATTACGGGAATACTCCTGAAAGAATGGACCCAAATTTGGAAAGAAAATTGGCTAGTCCTGAAGGGTTATATGCTCAGAACCCCGCAATGAAAAAAGGTGTTGCTGATGTACAAAGATTGGTTAGTAAAAGATTTCAAAAAGTTGCTGATAAATTAAGAGAAGTTACAGGTATTCAAGATTTAAGTTCACAACAAGTTCAAGGAATGGTTTATCAAGAAATGATGAGAAAACTTCCTAACATTATGAGAATTGAATCAGCTCACAAAGATGAGTTAATTGATTTAGCAAAAGAAGCGTCACTTGATGAGGCTGAAGTTCCTGCGGATTGGTATCAAATAGAAGCCAATTTAGGTATGCCAAATACCGATAATTTTAGAATGGAGCCTGAAGATGATGAAGAAGAGGAAGAGGATGATGAACAAAAATTAGAAATCCCATCTTTTGATATTGAAGATTTGACAGATGAGGAAATTCTTGAATTAGAAAAACATAAAAGAAATATTATAAATGCAATCATTCAGGGTTCTGCAAAAAAAGGTCATTACCTTTTTCAAAAACCTGAAGTTAAAGCAAGATTAGATGCAATTGACCCATCTCTTTATAGAGATTATTTGGGTATTATGGCAATCAATGATTTCCTATATTTTAGTATGGAACAAATGATTGAAATGATGAGTCAAACAGGTCAAGGTGTTGCGGGTAAGGTTGAATTAGGTGATGCCGATGAAGATGAAGGTGGTGAAGAAGGTGAAGAACAACCAGATACTAAAATCATTGCAACAGGTATGATTTTTCCAATTCTATGCCATGAAATCATCAAAGGTTTGGAAGAGGCTAAAGGTAGACATGGGTTACCTCAAGAACCAGGTCTTCGTCAAAAAGTTTTAGGTCAAACAGATGTATTGTCAAATGAGCCAATGCAATTAAGAATTGGGCCTGAAATTGTTGAAAAAATTAGATATGCATTACCTGATGATATATTTGACCCAAGCTATAAAGGACTAATAAATTGGTTCCATATCTTGTTATACCAAATACCAGCTCAAGAGTTTTTAGAAATTATTGGAAACGCCATTTCAGAGGATTCGTCAAAAAATAAAAAGGCAAGTTCAAGATTTGAAGAAATCATGAAAGAAGCAAAACAAATGAAAGACGAATTTGAGAATTACAAAGAAGAAGAGGATATTGACTCTGACGAAGATGATGATGACGGTTTAGATGACTTTTTAGGTAGTTTGGGTATTTCAAGACCTAAATAATAACCTGTGAATAGAGAACAATTAATTATAGAAGTTACAAAGTGCATGAGAAATACTCCTTATGCGCTTCGTACTTATCTACAAACATACGATAATACTGTATCCAAATATGTCCCTTTGGACTTATTCCCCGACCAAGTTAGTTTAATAGAAGATTACGACACTTATAATGAGAACATTGCATTAAAGTATCGTCAGGCTGGTGTATCTACCGTAACCGCGGCTTGGATATCAAAACGATTAGTTTTTGCTAAAAAGAACAAACCTGAAAAAATCCTTATTATTGCCAACAAGTTAGATACATCAATGGAGATGGCTAACAAAGTAAGAGGTTTTACTGAACAATGGCCTACGTGGGTTGGTGTTACGTTTTCAAAAGAAAAAAATTCACAAAGACATTTCAAATTAAGTAACGATTGTGAAGTAAAGGCGGTTGCAACATCAAAAGATGCCTTGAGGGGTTATACACCTACAATTCTTGTATTTGATGAGGCAGCGTTTATTGAAGCGGACTCAGATTTCTGGTCTGCTTGTATGGCTTCACTATCTACGGGAGGTAAAGTTATTGTTGTGTCTACTCCAAACGGATATGACCCAATCTATTATGAAATCTATGACCAGTCATTAAGAAACATGAACGATTTCAAAATATCTGAAATGTTTTGGTATCGTGACCCAAGATATACAAAAGATTTGTATATGGTTAAAACTAATGACTTAGTACACTATTTTTTAAACCGAGAAGAATATTCTGATAAAGACATTATTAATTTGTCTATGGAGAATCCATACGACAGAGACCACTCAGTAGTAACCGAATACATTTCCCAAGGATATAAACCATGTTCTGCATGGTTTGAAAGTATGGTTAAAAAATTAAAGTTTGACCGAAGAAAAGTTGCCCAAGAGTTGGAGTGTAACTTCTTAGGTTCAGGGGATAATGTGTTTGAATCTGAATTAATGCAAAACATTTCAAAAAATACATTACGAGATGCTCAAGCCAAACTTATGGGAGGGTCACTATGGATATTTAAAGAACCCGTAAACGGTCACAAATATGTTATGGGTGTCGATGTATCCCGTGGGGATTCTGAGGACTTCTCGTGTATCCAAATCATTGATTTTGACGAAAGAGAACAAGTATTGGAATATGTTGCCAAAATACCACCTGATGTGTTAGCAGAAATTGCCTACAAATGGGGAACAATGTATAACGCTTACTGCGTTATTGATATTACTGGAGGTATGGGTATTTCTACTGCAAGAAAATTACAAGAATTAAATTACCAAGGTGGTTTGTATGTTGATAATGTTGATACAAGTAATAAGTGGAAGTGGGACCCAAAAATAAATGACAAAATACCTGGCATTAATTTTAACTCAAAAAGAGTTCAAATTATTGCTGCATTTGAGGAAAACGTTAGACACGGATTTAAAGTATATTCAAACAGACTATATAACGAAATGAATACTTTTATTTATATTAACGGAAGACCAGACCACCAAAAAGGTCACCATGATGACTGTATTATGGGGGTTTCTATGGCGTTATATGTTGCTGAAAAATCATTCCAATCTTTAGAAAAAGTAACCAATCATACTAAAGCCATGATTAATTCATGGGCAACTAACGTAAATGAAAATAAGAATTCTTCTGACTTCTTTAACCCAATGGTACCACAAATGGGTAGAAATGGTAATTTAAGTAATAACGGTGATGCAACCAGGTCCGACTATCAAAAATACGGATGGTTATTTGGTGCGTAATAAGTATTTATATTATCAAAGTAATTAGTAAAATTGTATTATGAGTGATAATAATCTAACGGTCTGGCAGAGACTATCCCAAACATTCGGCCCAAATTCACTGCTGAAGCAGGACTATCCAACTTTTAAGTTTGATAAAAAAGAACTTCTGCGTACTCCAAATCGTGATGATTATGAGAGAGAAAAACTTCAAGCACAGCAAACCTATTATTTAACAAATCAATGGGCTAAGGTTGAAAATAACTTGTACTCACAGGCAATTTACTATGAACCATCAAGATTATCTGCTCAATACGACTATGAATCAATGGAATATACTCCTGAGATTTCAGCTGCGTTAGACATATATGCGGAAGAATCAACAACAACTAATGAAGATGGTTTTATTCTTCAAATCTATTCTGAATCAAAAAGAATTAAATCTGTATTAGCAGATTTATTTAATAATAATTTAGATATTAACACCAACTTACCAATGTGGACAAGAAACACTTGTAAGTATGGTGATAATTTTATTTATCTTAAATTAGACCCTGAGAAAGGTATTATTGGATGTCAACAATTACCAACAATTGAAATTGAAAGACATGAGGTTGGAGTTGCCGCTAAAATTACTGTAGATATTACTCAAGAAAAAGATGAAAATAAAAAGGCTCTTCATTTTACTTGGAAGAATAGAAATATGGAATTTCAGTCATGGGAAATTGGTCACTTTAGATTATTAGGTGATGATAGAAAACTTCCTTATGGTACTTCTATGTTGGAAAAAGCCAGACGTATTTGGAAACAACTATTGTTATCTGAAGACGCAATGTTAATCTATCGTACATCAAGAGCACCTGAAAGAAGAATGTTCAAAGTATTTGTTGGAAACATGAATGACGATGATGTTGAAGCGTATGTAAATCGTGTTGCAAACAAATTCAAAAGAGAACAAGTTGTGGATTCTAAAACAGGTAACGTAGACATGAGATTCAACCAAATGGCGGTTGACCAAGATTACTTTATCCCTGTTCGTGACCCTGCGGCACCAGACCCAATTACAACATTACCTGGAGCAACTAACCTATCAGAGATTGCCGATATTGAGTATATTCAAAAGAAATTATTAACTGCTCTTCGTGTACCTAAAGCATTTTTAGGTTTTGAAGAAGTTGTGGGTGATGGTAAAAATTTATCATTACAAGACATACGTTTTGCTCGTACAATCAATAGAATCCAAAAAAGTATGATTGCAGAATTGAACAAAATTGCAATTGTTCACTTATTTTTATTAGGATTTGAAGATGAATTACAAAATTTTACATTAGGATTAACAAATCCGTCAACACAAGCGGATTTATTAAAGATTGATGTTTGGAAAGAAAAAGTTTTACTATATAAAGATTTAGTTGCAGACCCAGGAAATGGTATTCAACCTGTATCTTCAACATGGGCTAAAAAACACATTTTTGGATTTTCTGATGAAGAAATTAGATTGGATTTACAACAACAAAGAATTGAAAGAGCGGTTGGTGAAGAACTTAAAGCAACCCCTACAGTTATTACTAAAACGGGTATATTTGACAATATTGACAAATTATATGGTAATCCATCAGGGGTTACGGCAAACGCAACTGCGTCTACAGAAGGTGGTGAAGAAGAAATAAGTGGAGGAGCTCTTGGAGCGTTTAGTTCACCTGAACCATCAGGTGGTGGAGAACCGCCAGCAGGGGGAGAACCATCTCCACCAGCAGGGGGAGAAGAGGCGGCAGTGACACCTGAATCAAGGAGAGCGAATATGAATATCTTATTAGAAAATAACTTTACCAAAGGGTCTACGTTTTTAGATTTGGGTCAAGGACAAGATTCTTTAGGAGAAATTTCAAAAGAATTGGATAAGTTACTAAATTCCTAATATTTATATTGAAAATACCTAAAATGACATTCGGAAAAATTAAATCCATAATTGAGAACAATCTTATTGAATCCTACAGAGATGAAAAGGAATTCAAAAAGTCTTTAAAAGAATTCAAACACAATGTTTTGAATAATAAAACTATGTCAAAACTTTACTCATTGTACGACCAATTGAGTAGTCCTCAAGGATTAAATGAATCGGATGCAAAGGATTTTTTAGAAGAAGGTATTAGTTTAATTCAAAAATTAATTCCAAATATTAAAACGCCATCTACATTATCAGAATCTGTTGAAAACAAATATTCTGACATTGACGCTCTTGTTTATACAAACAAATTGGATTTATTAGAAAGAATAAAATCAAAGAAAAACATTACTAAGGTTCTAACGTCAACAAGTGGAATTGTTAAAGAATCTATTAATATTCCTTTAAAATCTATGGTTAGAATTGCAAATCAAACTTTAAGTAATTACATTGAAACTCTTGATGAAAACTCTAAAAAAGAATTTATTCAAATAATGAGTGAAGATTCGACATCTCTTGAAAATAAATTCGAGACTATCCGAGAAAGTGCTATAAGCAAACTTAAAGTTATTCTTGAAAAAGAAGAAGAGTTTGAACTAAAAACAAAATTATCTGAAACGATTGATAGGTTAAAAGTTGAAAAGTTCGACCAATTAAATTTCCTTAAATTAAAAAATTTAGAAGAATCAATCTAATCCGCTATTTTTCTTTTGAATATAGGAGGCTTTTAGTTTTTGATTCCTTTTAATCACTGATTTTTTTACAAACTCTTTTTTATCAAATAGAATCTTATTCTGTTTGGTTTTAATTACTTTAGATTTTAAAGTTTTTAGTGCCTTTTCAATACCGTCTTTTTTTACTTCTACTATTAACATATATTACAAATATCTTTATTATTTAAAAAATTTTGACAAATGGACTTATTTGCGTTATTTTTTTACAAACAAATAAACATTGACAAATGAAGATTAATGAAAAAAGGAAAAAGTGTAAAGCTAAATCTATACAGCCCAATAAAATCTGTATACGGTACAGTTGATTCTAAAAATTTAAAATCACTATACATAAACATACAATCATGGGTAACTCCAAAAACAGAATACGATAATTGGAACAGAATCGTAGGTAATTTAAACAGAGAAATAAAACATTCAGTTTATAGTTCAATTAATTTAGATTTATTTAAAGAACACAGTATTGTGGATTTAGATTTACGAACAAGTGGAATATCCCACGGTAAAAAATCATTTTTTAATTTAGAAGTAAATTTATACACAACTCAAGAAATGGATTTTAAATCATCTGAAATTAAAGATTCGGTGAAACAAATAATAAAAAGTATATTTAAAGAAAATGTAATTAAGAACAAATACTTTGAATTTTCACTATCAAAAAATGAATAAAGTTAAAAAGATACTTGTTCGGTATATTTATCTTAAAAAGAATTAATGAAAAATTTAAGAATATTAGAAGCTAGTGAAGTAGGTCATGGTATATTGATTGAAATGGATGCTGGTTGGGTTTCTCCAAAAGATATTCGTAATGCTGACATGTTAAAAGAAGCTGCTAATTTAGATTACAGAAATCCTTTTGAATTTTACGCTGTATTACAGAAATATGACACACCTAACAGAAATGGAAGATTTTATCCTGAAAGAATATTAAAGAGGGAAGCAGATAACTATAAAAAGGCAATAGCTAAAGGTTTATCAACATCGGAGTTAAACCACCCTGAATCGTCTTTAATTGATTTAGATAGAGTATCTCACATCATTACTGATATATGGTGGGATAAAAATATTTTGATGGGTAAACTTAAATTGTTAACATCTCCAGGATTTCATGAAAGAGGTATTGTTTCTACTAAAGGAGACCAAGCCGCTAACTTAATGAGACAAGGTGTTACAATGGGAGTTTCTTCAAGAGGTGTTGGTTCACTTAAAAAAGTGGGTGAAAGAAATGAAGTACAAGATGATTTTGAATTAATTTGTTTTGACTTAGTATCTTCTCCATCTACACCAGGAGCTTATTTGTTTAGTAATCCTGATGATAGAAGTAAGTATGAGGAAAATTTAGAAGAAGAAAAAAGACACAAATCTCCTGAAAATTCGGAATTCCAATCCAAAGGAGTTGACTTAATGAGAAAATTAACCGATTATTTGGGAAAATAAAATTAAATTATGGAAGAAAAATTTTTTGTCGCAAAAGTTCAGTACGATTTACCTGATGAAAATACAGGTAAAATCAAAAAAATCAGAGAAGAAAAACTTGTAAAAGGATATTCTGTTACAGATGTGGAAGCAAAGGTTACAGGAAAGTATGAAGGGTTTACTCATGATTGGAGAATCACTTCGGTATCCGAAAGTAAAATTGATGAGGTAATTGAATAATTAAAAAGTGGTCTAACGACCACTTTTTTTGTTTTGAACATATTTATAAGAAAGAAAAAATTAAATATGTTATTTAACGTAAATTTTAAAAGTAATACCACTATTGATACTTACACAATAAGTGGGGACTCTTGGTCCCAATGTGTTGCATATTGCGAAGGTACTGGTAAAGAGATACAAACAATTTCAATCTACAACGCTGAATTAATTCTTAATGATAGTGAAATTAAAGATTCTTATTATGTCTCATTATCTAACAATGTAACTGAAATTAATAAATTTTATTTAATTTTTGATACCTATCAAAACACTCTGACATGGATTGAATCACAATCCGATTCGTCATTAACATCATTATCTTACCAAAAAAGAACTTATATCTTAATCTAAATTGATATTTTTCTCATTTTGGTACTATTTATTAGTTAAAAATAATAGATTTTCATGAAAGAAAACAAATTAGTTCAAGAGGCTCTTATTCAAATGAAACAAGTTGAAGAAGCTATAGCCGAAAATGCAAAAGGAATACTTGCTTCAACTATGAAGGAAGAAATCAATCAATTAGTAAAAGAATCTCTTACTGAACAAGATGAAGACGAGGTTGAATTAGATGCAGACATTGACTTGCCTGCTGATAACGATGAAGTTGAAATGGACATGGATGTTGATATGGACTCTGATGAAGAGGACATGGATATGGACTTAGACATGGATATGGATTCAGAAGAAAGTCCAATAGATTTAACTGACGCTTCTGACGAAGAAATTTTAAAAGTATTCAAAGCTATGGGTGAAGATGACGGAATCATTGTTAAAAAAGACGGTGAGAATGTTCATTTAACTGACGATGATGCTGATGTAGAATATCTTGTTAAGCTTGGAGAGTCTGAAGAAGAAGTGGATGAAGAGTGGGGTAGCAAAAAACACGAATTTAAAAGACGTAATGGTCATAAAATCGGTGATGTTAACGGACACTATAAAGACTACGAAATGCAAGAAGAAATGGACGAAGAAATGGACGAATCAGTCGAAGACGTTATTGACGCAATCTTTTCAAACAATGGTGATACATCAAAAGTTGATTCTTCTGATATAGAAGACGACGAAGAAGTTATGTATGAAATTGAATTTGACGAAGAAGACGAAATGATGGACGAACAGGACGAAGAAATGGACGAACAAGAAGAAATGGACGAACAGGACGAAGAAATGGACGAACAGGACGAAGAAATGGACGAAGAATGGACTAACGAATCTTATAGTTCAAAAACAACAAAACCTAAAGGTGTCGGACTTGGCTCAGGACCAAAATTCTCTTACAAAGATAAAGCTGCGGGAGGATTTAAAGAGGACAAAAAAGTAGGTCCTAAAACAATGGGTACTGGTAAAGCTAAATTTGACTACAAGAAAGGTGCAAATATGGAAGGAAAATCCAAAGTTGTTAAAGCAGAAACTAAAGAAGGTCAAGGATATAAAGACAAAGAAGATGAAAGGTTAGCAATGAAGCATGGTAAGATTGCATCAAAAGACCTTAAAACTACTAAAGCTCGTAGAGATGACGCAGGTTTTGAAAAAAGAGAAACCAAAGAAGCTGCTAGAACATACGGAATGGGTTCCAAAGAAGGTAGAGGATTAAGAAAAGGTATCACTAATAACAGAAATTACAATTACGGTAATAGTGGTGTTAAAGTTGAATCTACTCAAGAAGAAGTTAGAATGTTGAGAGAAAAAAATGAAGAATATAGAAAAGCGTTAAATGTTTTTAGAGAAAAACTTAACGAAGTTGCTATCTTCAATTCAAACTTGGCTTACGCTACAAGATTGTTTACAGAACATTCAACTACTAAAAAAGAAAAAATTAACATCCTTAGAAGATTTGACGATGTTGAAACTTTAAAAGAATCAAAAAATCTTTATAAGTCAATCAAAGACGAATTAGGAAATGTTGAAACAAAATCAATAACTGAATCAGTGGGAACAAAAATAAATAAAACAGTTTCTACAGGTTCATCAACTACTCTAATTGAATCAAAAACTTATGAAAATCCTCAGTTCTTAAGAATGAAAGATTTGATGGGTAAATTAGGGTAAAAAAAAATAAAATAAATTAAAACAAAAACAAATACTAAAATGGGAGCATTATTAGAATCAGGTCTTGTTGGTAACATTGGGTTAAAACACCTTAA
>Ga0209087_1000055_pt1 | contig 62184 bp, 86 predicted proteins | sample S_130805_EF_Meta_FD_187321 | JGI IMG/M metagenome (GOLD analysis project Ga0209087, IMG submission 187321) | Freshwater microbial communities from Lake Simoncouche, Canada to study carbon cycling - S_130805_EF_MetaG (SPAdes) (version 2) | ecosystem: Environmental > Aquatic > Freshwater > Lake ... | reverse complement strand
CTAAGAAGAATCTCAGCAAAGAAGGCGCTAAAGCTCTTCAAGCGCAACGGATGCGTATCGTTGAAGACATCAACTTGGGCATCTTCGATAACGATGAACTGGCAAAGCGCATGGCAGAGAAATTCGGCATCAAATCCGAGTTCACCGAGACTGAGCGCGAGAAAATCAATTCGCTTATTGAAGTTCTTCAAGACGAAGAATTGAACGCTGTGAAACGCCAAGTTGCTGCCTACAAGCTGCTTGAGGTGCTGCAAGGCGAACTCAAGATTCCAGTGGTAAAGATGCTCGCTGACTTCTGGGTTTCCAGTGTGCTCTCTGGTCCAAATACCATCGTCTCAATCGGCTTAGCTGTTGCCAGCGGCGCATTCGAGCTTTCCACGGCATTGTCTCGCGTGTTCATCGCTGGATTCACCAATCCAAAGCAGCTTCCATCTGAGCTTGCTGGTGCATACAAAACACTCGCTCGATTGCTGAGTGCTTATGGTCGCCAAGCCCGTATCGCGTGGCAATACCTTGTGACTGGTGATCCAGTGTTTCTTGATCCATCTATGAACGATGTGACCGAGAATATGCAGTGGGGCAATATCGGTAAGAGTAATCAATTGGCAGAGCAAATGGCGAAGTCTGATAAGATTCTCGTTAAGAGCGCAGGCTTGTTTATGCGGACTGTTAGTCGATTGCTGAAAGCTCTTGACGTGTTCAATGGTGGACTCACCAAGGAAAGTTCGCTTTCCATCGTATTCCGCCAGATTGGACTTGATCCTGAAAAAATCGCAGCACTTGAGAAGAAGTCTGATTTGAAGCCTTACAAGGACGCAATTATTCAGAAAGACTTCGGCGGAACTCCTCCAAAGTCTGCACGCGACAAGGCTATTTTGGATTCCTATGCTCTGGCTGACATGATGAAGGAATTGGACAAGTTTGGAAAAGTGTCTGAGAACGCTAACCAAATGGCAATGCAAGGTGCTATGACACTTGAACCATCTGGACTTGGAGGTGTCGGTTATCGTGCGATCAGATCGCTTTTGACCAATGCTGAGGCTGGTTCTGATAGATTCCTAAAGCAAGCTCAACGCGGCTGGAATGACTCAGCACAGAATGGCGACAGGATTCTTTCTGGACTTGAGTTGGCATTCGCCTACCTCATGCAGTTCTCTGCCTACAATGCAGCTAACTTTGGCGGTGTTCGCTTCGCACGTTTCGCTGGCAACAAATTCAACCAAGGTCTGAGCTTCATTCCAGGTATTGGTTTCGCCCGCGCATTTGAGGCTGAATTTGACTCTGATCGCATTATTGGCAAAGAAGCATTTATTGACTCAATTCAACGCAATCAGCTTATTGGAGTAATGCTATCCGTTGGCGGTTACTACCTACTTAAAGCTATTGCAGAAGAACCAGATGATGAGAAGCGAGGCGGCTTGTTCATCAACGGAGGATGGAACAACCTAACACCTGAGAAGAAGCAGCAGAAGCTAGCCGCTGGAGAGAAGGAGTACACCATTGGATACAATAACACAGTATTTAGTTATGCTAACTGGCCTATTTCGTCCGCTTTAGCAGCTATTGGCAGCTTGGCTGATCTGATCCGCTTCTCACCAGACCAATGGAACGACAAAAACGTGGTTCAAATTATGGCAAGTGCCGCAATGTCTGGCGCTGCTGCTGCTGCTGACATTCCTGCTCTTTCCCAGTTCCAAGAGCTATTCGGCAACAGCTTGTCCAGCAAAGACCCCAACGAGAAGCGCATGGAGCGTTTTGCCAAGGTGATGTCAAGCTACGCTGGTGGTTTCGTTCCTCGATTCTTGAAGGACATCGACTACGCGCAAGATCCAAATCTGCGTAAATACGAAACGCTATGGGAGAAAACAGCCTCGCACATCCCTGTTTATCGTCGCTACGAAGGCAAGGAGCACTACGACATCTTGGGCCAACAAATCCAACGCAATGTGTATCCTGGAAGCCGCGAGTTCATGGTGAAGCCAACTGATCCAGCTTACAAGGTTCTCGGTTCTCTCATTTCTCGTGGAATCTGGCTGACTCCTGCCAATGCCGAACACCGCATGGTTGGCAAGGGCGCTCGTCGTCGCTCACTCACGCAGGAAGAAGCCGACAACTACAGCCTTGAAACTGGTAAGGGCTACAAGCAAATGCTTCTGCGATATGGTCAGCGTGCGCTCCAGATGCCCACAGAACGCGCTAGAGCATTCTTGTTGGACAAAGCTGACGAAGTGCGCGATAGGGCGCTCAAGAAGGTCTATAGGGGCTATCAACCTGCAACGTGATGCAAGAACTCATCCGCAAAAACACCATCCCAAAGGAATTTAACCACGCGAAGCTGCGTGAGCTATTTCCAACGGCTGTTATCACTGGCGATACATACGGCTTCTTCTATCACGTTGAAGCCACAAACACGGTATTCGTCAGATACGGCTGGCGTGATCTGGCGAAGTCAGTTCAAGAACACCTGACGGGAAATGGCATCGAGATTCCAGTGAATCTTGGACTTATCATGCAGGAAGCATTTTGCCAGCATCGTCCTGATTTGTGCGTTGATCGTGATCCTGATAGCGAGGCAAAGATTGGAGCGTTTCAGATGATGAAGCGTTTTTACAACTCCGCCGTGAAGCCTTACTTGGCTGGCGAGCTTGTTGATCAAGAAGAGGCAAATCGAAGGGCGGCTATTTGTGCGACATGCCCGAAGAACACGGATAAGATTGTGGAGTTCTGCGTTAGTTGCTCAACTCGTAGCCTTGTTGGGCATATCAATCAGTTCTTGACGAGTCGGCATACGCCTAGCGATCCGCTGTTGAAGAACTGCGCCGTGTGCCATTGCCTACTGCCAATGAAAATATGGATAAGAAAAGAGGATATGGACGAGCCTGAGCTTAGGCCACTTTGGCCAACTGATCATCCTTGCTGGATGCGGTGATTGCATTGTTCAAATTTATAACTTTTTGATGACATGGCCCTTTCAAGTTTCCATCCTCTTTTGAGCCTTGCACTCAAGCAGCTATATTCTAATCCTATTTTTTCAGCCCATTCAGTTACGCACATTTTTTGACCATTGTATTCAATAACAACATTGGATCTTCGATTTCTTTGCTGAGTCTTTCTATCAGCCCATCTCAAATTCCCAGGTTCGTAACCCTTATCATTGTCTATTCTGTCGATAGAATGATTTACGGAAGGTCTTGGACCCATGTAGTCTAAAAACTTTTGAGGATCATTTCTCCACTCTGGAGAGATGCAAATACCTCTTCCTCCATAAGACTCCCATCTTGAATTATTTGGATTGGTGCATCTTCCTATAATACCGCACCATTGGTTATATAGATAGTGACCATGAAGGCCGTGCTTTAAGCCTCCCCTAATAGGTGCTGCGTAACAGCCACAGCTTCTCACCCCTCCAGAAAAAACTCTGTGAGCTATCTTCTCAACCTCATTGCCACATTTGCATTTGAATCTCCACACAACTCCGTACTTTGATTTTGATTCAGACCTTCCAAGTGGAGTTAAAAATCCAAATTGCTTGCCTTCAAAATCATTCTGGCAAAATATTTTTCCTTGGCCTCCCACCCTTTTTACCGTTTTCGCGTGAGGCCGCAGTTTTTCTTTTGCTTCTAACCTTTGAGCTTGCTTTGCCTCCAAGACTTCCAAGGAGAACGGCGTGTTGATTTTTGAGTTCATTTTTCATTATCCTGTATCGGTTCGGGTTTGTCAATTAAATCCTTGTTGGATGAAGTAGTTAAACTTCCGCTGTAGCTTCCGCTGGATTGTCAGGCGGATAAAATTGTAGTTCATCCAGCATATCAGAAGGTTCGGACTTCCCGTTTGCCATCGCTTCAATCCAGCGTGCAGGGTCAATGGTTGCTGTGTGCTTCCATCCAATGTCCAATATCGCAGATTCAAACTGGCGGATTTCGTCAGTGGAAAAGCATTTAATCACTCCGTTAAGCGAATAGACAAAAAGCATCCGGCCCAACAAGGTTTCTGATGAAACACTGACAACATCGTTCTTGGATTTGGTATTCATTCGCGGTGAGCCTCTACTTTAGCGTTCGGCAGCACAATCTTCCTCCAATGCGTTGCGTGATCATATCCACGGTCATACGCACCTTCCCAGATGTCATCGCCATCGGACCAATCTACGTCGCCGTATTTGTTGGCATCTTCTTTGGTTGGCAGGCGATCATCAACTAGAACCCATGAGAGTTCGAGTAGCATTTTTTGCATTTCATCAATGGTTTTCATATTCGGTATCTAACTATACGTCCGTTTTTGGTTGAGATGCAAGTGGGATTTTTCTTTTTGGTCTTTCACTCACAGGAACAGGAAGTGCTGTTTGTGTCTTGTTGATGATAAATGAAAGCGTCCCTCTACTGCTTAAACCAAACTCAACCATGGTTTTGTTGAATCCATTCTCTTTATAGTACTCAATAATCTTCACATGATCATGCTTCATGGCATGCCTGGAAGTGGCAAATGCGTGAGCGTGCCTAGCTTCAGCAGGTCGATCCATCATGTTTTGTGATGATGTTCCTGGCATAATATTATCAATGTGATTATTCAATGAGTTTCCATCTAGGTGGCGGCATACGATATTAGGCTGGTAGATTTCATCGCCAAATTTAAACCAAGCGTTGAAGCGGTGAACAAGGCACTTACAACGCTTTGTTTTTGGGCCGAATGAAAACACTCGATAACCAATATTACTTAGTGATTGACCAACAATCGAACCGTCTGGTTTTGTGATAGTTTTTCCATCAGGTGTGATACGGAATCCCATATTTGCAGCTAATTCCTCATTTCTGTTTGGTGTATAGAATGGTTTTTTCATATTACTCATTTTCTCTTGCTGGATCAAAACGGAAGAACCTTCCATTAAGGGTTGCCTTAACGATTTTCAGCCTCTCTCCATTTCTGTTTTTCTTGATAAACAGGTTCCTCTCGTAATTCGGCTCATCCTCCTTCTTTTTCTCCCATGCCTTAGCCTGCTTTTCAAAGGGCTTTTGGATGATTATCAAATTATCTGAATCTTGCTCGATAGCTCGCGACTCACGAACCTTTCCATCCTCATTAAGCTGTGATGGCATGATAATGTGAGCACCAGTCATTTTAGCACACTGCTTTGCTGTGGCCGTGATGTGTGCAACTTCTCGTTCACGGTTTCCACCATTGGTTTTGGATGTCAGGCAGAGTTGAATGTAATCAATGGAAGCCACCAATTTCTGCCCCTGCTTCAATCGCTTCGAGCGCCTAGCGATGTCTCGGCAGATTTGTTCAATGGTCTTGCCAGCTACATCCACGATGGAAATCGGCCACTTGGATAGACGCATCGTTTTGACGCCAATGCTTTGATGCTCAACACGAGTCAGCATCCCATGTTTCAAATTACTAGAATCAATACCGGCTTGTGAGCAAATCAATCTTCCAGCCTCTTCCGTGTCTCGCATCTCGTAGGTGTAGATCACGCCAACATGATCCTGAAGGCATGCTGATTCCACAAATTGACGAGCAAGGCAGCTTTTACCGTCACTGGATTCACCGGCGATAACAGTTAGTCGTCCATCCTCTAACCCACCAAGGTATTTATCGAAACCAGCAAAGCCGGTGGAGATGCCTGGAATCTTGCCTGGATTGGCGCAACGCTCCTCGATTCCATTCAAAACGTCTGTTAAAAGCTCTCCAATTTGACGACATGGCAAATCTGCGCTGGAATCATCGTTTACAGCCTCACAGACGAGCTTGGTGACGTGCTGGATGGCATCAGTAGCGGAAACGCCATCGGCCTCTTGAAACGCCTGCAAATGGGCAATACCAGCAGCCATGGCACCGATCATCTGGCGGAACGCAAATTTGTCCCGCAAGATGGTTAGGTAATACTGATAATTAGAAGCAGACGGAATCAGTGTGAAAAGCTCACTGATGAACGCAGGTCCACCAACGATAGTCAGCTTATTCGCATTTCTGAGAGCATGAGTGAGTGAGATTTGATCAATCGGCTTACCTGCTGCGAATAGACCGATAATTGTTGTGAGGATGATACGATTTGCCTCATGATACATGATCTCGGCATGGGGCGCTTCATCACACAGCGATGGTCGTTGAAGCAAGCATGAGAGGATCGCTTGCTCCGTATCATCGTCATACGGAAGCTGCTTGTTGAGAGAGGCTAGAAGATCCTCGGTTGTGGGTGGTTGTGTCATTGTTGTTTCTGAGCCTCCACGATAATCTTCGGCCAATTTTGGCAAAAGTCGAAAATTGTAGATGCCCTAACAAAAGCTGGGCAAAACTTGTCTTTTGATCGCTCCCAGCACCAAGAAACAATGTGGATCAGTTCTTGGATGTCTTTATCGCAGATGCGGAGGAATCCTTGAAGCTGCTTGGCATCCTTTGGCTGGAAATAGTACTTTTCACCAAATGTCTTGATGTAGCCATCTGAATAGGCGGTGATGAATGGATGGAATCTGGGGTCTGCTGGAAGTGGAGGTCTGCCGCGCCTTTTGGGTATTGGCATTGAAGAATTAAGCCTCAAAACCTCTCCGGCATTTATTGCCGGTAATGGTGTATTCTCTGATGTACTCTCTGTACATATAGTAGTTTGGGGAAAAACAGGAATCTGGATTGCTGGTTCTCCACAATCCAGTATGTGGTTTTTCCGCATACTGGACGTTAATTGATATTCATTGGCGCTAGCGGTAGCCGAAGCCCAAAAAGCAGAAAGATTAATGCGGTAGTAGAGTTGAGCGGGTATTCCGCATCTCTTTTCCTCCCAAAATGACTTCTCGCGCAAAATCTTGCGAGCGCCCTCCTGCTCATATCTAGTCAAGCAGGTTTCCACCTCCCACTCTTCTTGGGTTTTATAAAACCACCCATTAGGGTCTTTTGTTCGACTGCTCCAATAATAAGCCTGACTTAACATTAGCCCTGCCGTTACTGAATTTGTCATTCGAGCTAACAGCGGCTTAAACGCCACTGTTTTTTCCATCAGTTGATCTAACAGTGAAAAATTCATAGATCAAAATTCACTATTTTTTAACCAGTTCTGAAGATGACTAATTAAACACTTCACCTGATCTCTATCAATGTGAATTCTTGTACTTATGCTAACCTCTTCTGGAATTGGATAACTTACCCATCCACAAGTTTCATCTGTTTTGATTCCAAATTTGGCAGCATTCCTTGCCAAGATTTTTGGATTAGGGTTGTTAACGCCTAACCAAATAGCAGAACCTCCAACCTTTCCGTTATCATCCCCAAGCCAGATTGAGCTTTGTTCAAGTATGCACTTATTTTCAGACAAGTCATCAAATGCGACATACTGAAATCCATTCGATGTTCTTTGCGGTTCGTTTAATTTATTCATAATCTAAAACGGCCCTCCCCACGCAAACAGGGGTGGAAACCGAAAGACACGGCGGCCCTGAGAGGTGGGGAGGATTTAGTTTTAGAGTACACTGTCTTTGTTTTTAGCCGTTTCCACGCGGCATATAAATTTACACAAGTCGTTATTAGCGTCAACAAAAACTACCCAATCGCGGCCAGTTCTTCGTGTTGTGCCAGCACATTCTGCACATAGGCAATGTCCAAGGCTTCGCCAAATTGAGCTTCGAGCAGGCAATTGTAAAGCCTGTCTGCATCCTTGCGCGATTCAACCAGCTTCCCACGCCATATCTCCTCGATGCGGATTATTTGAGCCTGGAAGCTCTCCTGACGATCTTGAAGGCGTTGGTTTAACTCGGTGATCACCTCACCTATTTTGAGGCATTTAATCTCCAATTCGGCAGATTTCTTGATGATACTGTTCCGTTCTAGTACAATTTTGCGGGCAAAGTCTGTAGGAACCATGTACTCTTGAGAGAAAGCCATTTTCTCAGCCGCATCTGTCTCTGGTGTATTCATATTCAGTTATTGATAAAGTGTGCGTCGATCTCTGCTGCGATGTCTTCAACCATGTCGTCCAGTGTATCGACAGCACATTCCCAGACTGCATCGCGCATCAATGGGTCGTAGCTGGCAATCTGAATGGCTAGCAGATGGATGAGAACTTGAGTAGTCTCGTCCTTGGATGCCTTCGTTCCATTAAGTGTGCGAGCCAGTTGATTGTGAAGGCGGCATTCTGCGGATGGTTGTTTTGAGTTTGGCATTATTTGATTGTTCTCCGGCATCTTCTTACACCTTTTGGTGTTGTTAAAATTTCTTCATCGCTCCATCCATTTTGGATTCTGTTCCATATTACAGAATGAGGCCAGTTCAATTCACGGCACCATTGAGTAAGCAGTTTAGACTCTCCATTTAAAGTTAAAAATTTAGAGTCACAACGATTCTCAGCTTGTTGCTTTGCCGTTGCCCATCTCACGTTGCACGGCTCATAATTTCCATTATTATTGATTCTGTCTAATGAGTAAGATGAATCTGGAGGATGACCAACATCTTTAAAAAACAGATCAAACGGACTTTCTCCATTTTCACCAAATCTCCAACGGTTACACACTTGAATACCACGTTTGCGATAATTCACATGTTGAGGTTTTGATCCATAACATCTGTTAAGCATAGATCTCCAAGCCATGTGAGTTTTTGATTCAATATCACCTCTGTATTGCCCGTGTTTTACAGGTGAATTTTTACCTTTTAGGCAACCGCAACTTTTCTGCTTCAGCTTTTTCCCATCAATGCCTATCCATTTTTTGTTTCCACAACTACATGCACAAAAGCAGTGCCATTTGTTTTTTAGATATTGAAATTGATGATCAAGAACCAAAAGGTTATCAAATTGATTTCCCACCATTTTTTTTCGGTCTTCCGCCCTTTTTGCCATTAAGTTTAGACGATTGTGACTTAGCCATACTTTTTGCGCTGCCGCCTTTTCTTCCAAGTTCAACTGCGTTTGGATTTTTGTTTTCATTCATAATGATAATAACCTAAGCGTTTAGCTTTTCAAGAGAAAATATCAATAATCACTTGCTCTTCTTCGCCTTTTTCTGCCTTGCGTTGGATTGTCTCAATTTTTGTTTTGCTTGCTTCGTCGCCAGATATGATTCCAGCGTATCTGCATAAATCGACATGGTATTTTTCGCACAAATTGTCTTCGTCAATGAGTCGCTTGCGGACGCTCGTAACACGGACAAGAATTCTTTGGCTAGTTGATCCTTGAACTTTTTTCTTGCCCAATGGTGCATCCCTAGAATCTCGTTCCATGATGGTAACTTGCTTGGAATTGTAAGCGAGCAGATCGGGACTGGCATTTGGGAAATGTCGCAAGATTCCATGGTAATTTAGAGTCACATTATCCCTCCATTTCTAATTCAATCACGCGAATCCTAGCCCACTCAATCCATTCGGATTCAGTCTTGCTGATTTCTTCTTTGCAGGAGTGATAGACGATTGCATCGTCAAACAATGCGATCTTTTCTTTGTTTGGATTCATACGTCGATTTCGTCTGTATTGAAATAATTACGCACGTTGCTACTTGGGTATGCAGCACTGAGAAGCGGAAAAACGAGGTCCATAATGGTGGCTCGGCATGTCATATCATCATCTGGGATCTCAATCGAGATCGTTGGTGATGGTATGCCTTCTCGCGGAGGATTGATTGTAGGCTCAATAGTAAGTTTCATATAAAAAATGGCCGATATAACCCTCGGCCAACGGGCTTGTTGATTTAGATTACCAGGGAATATCAGTGGTATCTTCGTCCTTCATCAGTGGATGCTCTCTCGCTGGTGTTGCTGTTTTTGGAGCAGAACGAGATCCACCATCGAAGATGAACTCCTTTCCGTTGCCAATAAATGGAGTGTATTTTTTGGCTTGGCGTTCTTCCTTGGTGGTGCTCTCAGATACACTGTGAGTTTTGCCAAACTTGTCTTCACCATCACGGTTGCTTTTCACGTCCATTGATAGGTAGCACTTGCCATTTGCATGTGCGTTGATGCGGCTCTCTGGAATGCAGATTGCGACATACTCTTTGCCGTCTTTTCCGGTGATTTTCTTTGCGCCCTGAAGAGCGAGAAGATCAAAACTGATATTGATTGTGCTATTTGCCATATTGTTGTGTTATTTTATCCAGCGTTTTTGCTCCCAGATTGGGACATCCAGTGAGATGATTCCTTTACCGTATCCTTGCCACTGTCCGGTTTCAAGGCACTTCTTATAAGTTTCGACAGCGTAGTCCATCTGCGCTTGACCAATGGCAATTGCCTCTGGTGGTGGCTGATAAATGCACACGTCTGCGGCTTCATTTGTCTCAGCAACCAGCCAAAAATAGGCGGGTTCCACATCAAGGCCAAGCTCAAGCGAGAGCAAAGCCTTGTAATACTGCATCTGCATCATATAGCGCAGACCGAAAGCCTTACGGCCCCACAACTCAGGATCAGCTTCACTCGTTGTTTTGAAGTCAACGATGATAGGCTTACCACTTTCATCCTGGCCGTATGCGTCCAGACGCCCCTTGATCTCAACGCCTTTGTAATTGCTCACAATGCCTACTTCGCGCTGCTTGCACAGGTTGAGCATGTATTGAGCGTCGGGGCTATTGCGAACAGCCTCAACGGTGCGGACAACTGTAGAGTGCTCAGCTTGTGAGAGAATCGTCATGCCAGCGTGTTTGTCGCGCCACGATTTACCTTCTTTAGTCCGCAGGTCGATGTCGGCTGGCCTAACGATGTGTCCGTATGGCTTACCTTCGAGCACAGTTTCGTGGACGATGGTTCCAATAGTCATCTCAATCGTTGGCTCAAACGTCTTTTTGAGCGATGACTGATAATGCTTTGGGGACTTGAGGATGGTCTTTAGGCTGCTGAAATTAGCAGCCGGATGAGAGCGGTATGTTTGTTCGTCTAGGATAATCATGCTGCAACCTCCTGCATTGATGGCAGCGCAAGGCTTGCGGTTGGTTTTGGAGTTATGTCGCGCTCGGTAACAATATCCACATCGCGATCAATGTGCTCCTCTGCTTCTGCGGAAAGTGGCAGTAGTTTGCACAAACGACGCAGGGCACTTTTTTTCCGCATTTCCCCAGTATCCGTAACCCATGGGCCGTTATTGCCAGAGCGTGAGCGTTTACGAATGCTATCAACTTCTTCGTTGGTTAACACTGCTGTCTGAACTTCGCCAGACTTGAGTTTTGCCTCAGCATACACAGCCAAAAAAGCGCCACGCGGTTTAAGCCAGTCAACCTTATGGATGATAATACCGTTCTCCCAAGAAAACTCATCGCTTTCACAGACGTTCTCGGCTCGAATACTGACAACATCGCCAGAGTTTCGCACCAGCTTGATCAAGCCTTTATAATCAATCACTAAAGTGCATTCGCTGCCGTATGGAATTAGGTGAGCATTGCGGCCATCTGGCTCAAGCCCCATCGAAGATAAATCAAGCAAGCACTTAAAAAGGCTCGTTTGCGTGCAATCTTGCAACTTTGGTGTGCGCTGCAATGCTGTGAGAGCAATGCGTGAGAACCGCTCAGGAGTCATGTGCTTTGGCAGCGCCAATGCTACTTGCTCGCGGAACTTTTCTCCGCCGATCATCTCTTTGAGAGTCGGTTGCTTAATCGTTGGTTTTGTTTCTGTGTTGTCGCTCATGTGTTTTGTGTGGGTGAGAAATTAATTAGCAGTGCAGCTTCTTATCCACCGACGATCTATTAGATACTTACTAGCCTTGCAATCTCCACCGTAAAACGGAGGTAGTCTTCCCAGCATCGCTTTCTCGCTGCATTTTATTGTGATGAACTGCTAAAGTTTTTTCATTGGGTGAGAAATTAACTGAACCTAAGTTTGAATGCTGCGATAATGCTTTTCCAGTTATCCGGTTTGCGTTTTGGAAATGGATGGTTAGTGCGTCCAATGACTGGCATAGTGCCAACATCAATGCCAAGGTAATCGAGTGCGGCGATAACGCCAGGAGTGCGGTCGATTTTCATGCCAGTTTACCGTGCATATATTCGCGACCTGCGTTGTAGGCCATCTTCACTTCGACGGCTCTGCCAATGTCGATGCTACGCGCTTTAGACGAGTCAAGAACGCGAATGATGATGTCTGCAAACTCCTCTTCTTCGCAGGTAAGCGGGCAGTCTTTATCGCACTGGCTTTCAAGGTGGCCCTTGCGTGCTGCCTCCCAAAGTTCGCTCACTTCTCCATGCAGATTTGCTGTCCATTTGGAGTAGAGTTCGACAGACGAGTATTCATAATCCGCGTCGTGGAATCCTTTGTCTGATGCGTTTTTATAGGCTGCATCGGCCAGTTCATTTAGTGCTTCTCTTGTATTCATATTTTATCGGGTTGAGTTGTAATGTTAGTCTGATTTGTCCGCTTTGTCCAGTTGCTTTTTCGGCGCTTTTAACGATTGCAAGTATTCCACAATCGTTGGCACCGTTTCTTTGCGCGGCTTTACTTTGCCGCTAGCCCATTCGTAGAGACGCTGGCGATCAGTGCCGATTAGTCGAGCCATTTTAGTTGCTGATCCGTGCGGACCTTCATCGAGGTGTTTTTTGAGTAATGCTGCGAGGTTCATATTAGTGGACTGAAAGGTATTCGAGGGATTCCATGCACTCAGGCTCACGAGCAGCCCAACGCATTATAATTGCTTTCATGGTGCCGATTTTGGCGACTCTTCGAGAAGCGCCGTCCTTGTATTGTTTTGCGGCACTTTCAAGAATGGTTTCGAGCAGTTGCTCGGCTCTTTCATATCGTTCGGTGAATGTTTTTACCATTTCTGGCTTGGCTTCGGTTGTCATATGGCTTGGTTCATACCTAGCCGTTCCCGTGTGGCTTTGTATTCGTTGACTGACATGGCGAGTTAGGAAGATTCATCCAGTGTGTCGGTGTCCATTTTTCTTTCCCATTCGATGTCCAGTGCCACAGATGATTTTCTGTGTTTGATTCTTCCCATTCTTCCCCAAGAAGATCAGCGACAGCATAGACATTACCATCGGTCACAAGGACGGCCTCAGCTTCTGGTGGAGGGTCAGTTTCGGCGCAGCGCCATGTTTCTTGTGTCATATTATGCAAAGCGAAGGATGCCATATTTGGAGCCAGATGGGCGGGTGAACACTTCCAAGTTGAATACGTCCTCGAACTCTTTGGGGAGCGATGTGCCGTTGTCGATCATGTTAACAAAGGCTGCTTCAGCGCCTGCGATAGTGCGGGTGTCGAAGATGGTGTTGTTTACGAGCTTCACGTTTTCGTTGGTATTGTAAGAGGCTGTCATATAGAGATAGTAACTTTGGTTCAATCGTCCGTTTTGTGCAAATGGTTTTTCGGCCCTTGGAAATGATTTTCACGGCTCCCACCACCAGGGTTTGAGACGTGCGAGCTTGCGATCCTCGGCCTCGCGTCTTTCCTGCGCTTGCCGCGCTTCCTGCTCCCGCTGGCGTTGTGCCAGGAGAGCGAAGAAAGCAGCGAGTTTGTCGGGTTGCTGATCGGCTCTCATAACGTTTTAAGTACCTTTGTTGGAACCGACTTATCGTCCAGGTAGCGAGCATGAACCTTGTATTTGTGGCCTCCCGTGTTGAGCGAGCGCCCCCATCCGCAAAAGGTCAGCTTGATATTTTCGTGCGTTTCCCCCTGCCATCCGTGCATCTTTTGACGAATAGATACTGGCACATAGCAATGCCCAAAGCGGCGTGTTTGCAAGGCTAGGGAGATGAGTTTTGAGGTAGTGTCTGACATCATATATTTTTGTTTTATCGGCGCATAATCGCGCCCCATTGCCATCTTGGCGGCTGGCGATGCCACAGAGATAGCAAGCGGGCGGGATTCAGGCTTTATCAGGTACGGCCCATGCTGGCGTCTCGCGAGCGCCTCGCATTTCTCGCGCTTCGTTTGAACGCTCCGCAAGTCTGCGAACGTGGGCGCGGTGCGAATCCATCTCCTGCCTTGTTGCGAACTTGGATGGCAAGATTTCCAAGTGCAGGCGAGCGGCGAGGGCGTAGAGATCGTCTAGGCTCATTTGAGCGATTGGCACGCGAAGCTCTCCGGCTTCATCTTTTCGGACCTCGCATGCCATGATTTTTCCAGATGGCAAGCGGTCTATTGCGAGGCCTACTATTTTGTTAACAGCGCAGAATTCTGCGGGATTGTGGTTTAGGATCATATTTGTTTTAGTTTTTGGTTATGTTTAGCCTGTCTCTTCAGTTTTCGGGAGGCTAACCCGAAAAGACCGCCGCAGCGGTTTCGACTATTCACTTCGACTCTTGCGCCGTATCTATGCCAGCTAAAAAGGAGCGCATTGCCAGTTCCAACTCGCGCTTTGGAACGTGTCCACCAACTAGCGGCGCTGTGATCCCGCCGCTTTCGTTGTGCATGCGATGGAGACAGACTCCGCCGTAAGCGCCCGATAAATGGTAGTTTCCAATATTTGCGCGGAGCTTTCCATCTGCGTCACGAGTGTACGGCTCCAAAGGTGAACCCGTGCGTTCGTTAATCCAGCGGCAAAGCGTTTCGAGTGTCTTTTTTGATGTTCTCATATGTTTTGTCTTTCGGTTTTGGTTTTAGTTTTGTTAAAGCGCAGACGCGGCGCATCCTGCCAGGATTCCAGCGACGGCAAAGAGCCAGAGCCAGATAAGACACTGGCGGTGAAATTGCTGCCGCTGGCGATGGCGCGATGCGGAGAGATAATGGAGTCGGAGGTTATTTGGTTCTGTGGTGTTCATGTGTATTTGTTTTTCTGATCTGGTTCGCTTGTGATTATCTGCTGGCAATGATGGCGGCAAGTTCTAGGTCTCCAGCCTCGAATGCGGCGGAGAATTCGTCATTGTCACAAAGTTCGACCCAGCGCTCAAAAGAGAAGCGGCGGCAGAATGATTTTTTTTCTTTGGCTGTGGCCTTCTTGTTCGGTTCGGTTTTCATGTGTATTTGTGGTTTGTTCGTGGGCCTTGTAGCTCACGCTTACGGCCTCGCCTTTGCGGTGAGGCCGCTGGCGTAGGCTAATGCCAAAGGATGATGGCGATTGAGATCAGGGCGATGGTTCCAAGAATCCAAGATAGGAGCATGGCGAACATTTCGGCGGGGGTGTCGTGGGGTGTCATATAATTAAACTAGTTTGGTAATGCCGTTGCTGATTGTGATTTGAGAGACTGAAAGGATCTGCAATCCCTGCGTTCCTCCTTCCTCTTCCATGGAGTCGAAAAAGCGAGATTCTGCGTGTTCGGCATTGAATCCGAACATAAGGCAGGATTGGGTTTCGGAGTCTCTTGATTCCTTGTAGGTGATTTTGTAGCGTTTCATGATCGTGCTTTGTTTGTTAATCCGCGTGTAAGATGCGCGACCCCTTTTGTTTTGGTTAGGATTTCCTAACTGGTTTATTTGCCGCGATCATTTAGGGATTGTCGCAAGCGACGTTTTACCGCTCGCTTGTTGCCGTGGATGATGGAGCGGCCATGGCAGGCCCACGAGCGGCCCATTTGGGTTAGGATAGGTTTTCCAGCGAAGTAGTCTGCGCGGTCGAATAAGTCTTGTAGAGTTTGCATGCGTTGAATAGAGTCCGGGGATGTTAACCGGACTCATGGCAAGGCATGAATTCAATGTGTGATAAGCTCTCCTATCCTTTGAGCTAATGGAGGGAACGCGACTGGCCCCATAAACGCGGATTATCTAACTGGTTTAAAGATAGCAAAAGCGGACACATTAGCAAGTAAAAAAGGACAGTTTGAAAATATATTTGCTAAAGCCTGGGGAATGACGGAATGCTTTGTGTAACAAAGTGAAGAAATAAGACCATGGCGAACACTCCAGTTTTAACAGACGAACAATGGCAAGAGGCACGCAGAGCCGCAGAGATCGGCCTCACGTTGCAAGAAGTGGCAGAAGATTGGCACGTTGATTTTGAGACCGTCAGAAAGCGAGCCTATCGCGAAGGCTGGCTCACCGCTAACAGGCTGGAAAAAATGCTAGCAGAAAGGAAGGAGGCAGAAGGCAAACTTTCAGAAAAAAATGAAAAGTCCCAAATTGTCCCAAAAGACGCTCTTTCTTCTTCTGGCAGCATAGAAAAGCGCCTCCTTGCTCTACATACTGCCAACAAATTAGGACTAGCCAGAGCCGCAGGAAAGGGCATAGAAACAGCACTGGAGTTGATGGACTCCGGCGAGATAAAGCCAGCCAATTTGCAGGACCTGAAAACGCTGGCAGACATTGCAAAAATTGCGTGGGGTGGCGATACGCAGGCCCAAGCCGTGCAAGTTAACGTGCTATCATCGCAGCCGATGGATTTTTCCCCGCATTTTGACCCGCTTATTGAGACTGACAAGGCGGTTGATGTGTAAAGCATTGATAACCAATGACATCCAATTTGGTGATTTGCCGATTGTTCAGACTTATGTATTACGGGATATTTTTCCCGGTTAATTTCCCGCCTTATCATGGCGATGCATGAAGGCTAGTACCGCGCTAGCTGGCAGCGGTAGCCAGTGGCAGCAGCGCAGAGCGGTAGCGGTAGCCAGCAGCGCAGAGCGGTGGGCACGGGTCGAGTGGCAGTAGGCACCGGGCGGTCGGCCCATGCGTAGCGTATATATTCACTCTCCACGCAAAAGTTTCCCCACAGAGTATCTTATGTATATACACCACGGGGTCTTTTCATTTCAAAGACCCACCACCGCCCCCTTCAAAAACAAAACAGCTTCAAATATTTTTCTTCCCGTTTGCCTTACTTTATACTCGGTGTATTTTTATGAGTGAACACTCACCGAAAAACATTCATCGACTTAACAGGTAAACGCTTTGGCCGCTGGCTGGTGTTGGCCCATGCTCCAACGTCAAAGCCTGGAGTTTCCAAATGGAGGTGCCAATGCGACTGTGGGCGTGTTAAAGAGGCCGTGCTATACACGGCCTTAACCAAAGGCCATTCCAAGTCCTGTGGATGCCTGCGTGCTGAGCTTTCTTATTCTGACAAGCCGCTAGCTAGAATCAGGCATCAACGCAATCCGCTATGGCTGACATACAGCGGAATAAAGACCCGCTGCTACAATCAGAAGCACCCTACTTTTGCCAATTACGGCGCTCGTGGCATCACTGTTTGCCAACGCTGGCTGGACAGCTTTGATGCGTTTGTTGACGATATGGGTGAGGAAAGGCCACCTGGGGCATCCTTGGATCGCATTGATGGAAATGGACCATATTCCCCTGAGAACTGCCGATGGGCTAGCCGCTGTGAGCAATCTGCCAATCGCCGAACCACTATCCAGGTTGATTGGAATGGAGAAATAATGCCACTGATGAATGTTGCTAGAGCAGAGGATATTGCCTACCACACATTACTCTCTGCATACAAACGTATTGGCTGCGTCACTCAGGCGGTGGATCGCTGTAAAAAGATCGGCTGCAAGTTTATTGAGAGATCCAAGGAAAAACGTGGTTTGCTGGTTCATAGGCAACCAAAACAAATTGAGCGTAAAGCGAATTGGGAAAGCGGCAAGACGAGCATTCCAAAAGACCCAACATTGGCCCAACTCAATGATTTGGAGGGGCTGCTTGCGGCATATCCTTCCGCCAAGGAATGGAAGGCAAACGACGTATCAGAGGCTAAAAAACTCATCCTTAACGATCAACGTCTCTGGCGCTGTATCACTCGTTGCCGAGTCAAAGGACTCACCTACAAGGGCCAGAAGCCAACGGATTTCTACGTCAAGCTAGCGATGAAGGATGAGCTTGCGATTTGGCTGAGAGGATAAATATCTTATTGTATTTGTTGCATCGACAGAATCGGTGTGCGATGGTTGGTGACGATATGAGCAATAGACCAACAACCAAACTAACTATATGAGAAACATCAACCTGCCCAAAACAAAAATATACATCCGCTGTGACGCCTTCGGTGGCCCAGAAAACGAATTTGAACCAGCGTGGCTTGTATCTGTTCGAGCGATGCGTAACCGTCCATTCTGCTTCCAGGCATGGGTCGAGAAATACGCTGCATGCTTCGACAAAATTCCGCCTCAGTGCATTTATTGGTATGAGCCGGAAGATGATCACAAGGCGCTGCCTCTGCATAAGGTGCAAATGTGGGAATGCTTGTCCGGTTCCATTGAGCTCTGGCGCAAAGACCAACTCTCCGACGTGCCTGTTTTGGTTAACCTTGGCAAGGGCAATCCACCGATAGGAGGCCACTACTGGTTCACGATTGACCACCTGCCAGAAGGACAATCATCTGGCCTCCTAGACGTGGGCGACTCAGAGTTGCTTGAAGAGCACAAGGAGGGCAACGTCATTAAGCTCAGCAACGGGCAGATTGCAATCTATCCAAATAACCGAATCAAGTGGATGCCAGTTTCATTGACTGGCAGAGACGCAGCCGCAACAATACCACCTTGGAACGTGGCGACCAATAGCCAATGGGACGAATGGTGGTCTGATTCAGACGAAATCCTTGGTGACGCTAAATGGGCTTATTGACATCAACGGAAGACACGAAAACAATGAAAGAACTGCCAACAACAACAAACACGCTATGAGCTATTCCTCTCCGTCGCTTGTCCCCATACTTATGAAAGATCTACACACTCCAATCGAGCCAAATCAACTGCATCCAATGTTGTTGGATGATGCTCACATAGGCGAAATCGTCGCATTCGACTGCCGTGAAAGAATGCTCACCATCCAAGTCGATGAGATGCCAAGCGGCAAAAAGCCTGGACACAGGCTTGGAGCGCGGGCGATTCTGGTATTTCTGCCGGAGAACGACCCACATCAAGCGAAGGCAAGCGCTGGACCATTGAAAACATAACCAAAATCCACATTGACGCGGGAATTAAACACGGAAATGAAACCTATGAAGACCAACAGCGACTTGATTCGGCTTCCGAATGACGTGGCCCGTTGCGATGGCGTAGGCTTCGATGAAAACGGCAGTTGGGACTGGCGCGAAGGCTGTGAGACGTGTTTACGCCGCACTGCTCCACGTGGAGACATGATGCTAATATCGTTCATCCATCCGCCTGCGATTGTCGCTTTCGAGTGTGAGTTCCTCATTGAGCCAGACAGCAATCATCCCAACCAACTTTCCAGTTAACATCCCAATGGGGCGCTCACCAAAATCACTCATCAACGAAACCTTCGGCAGCTTGATTGTTGTAGAACTTGTATCTCGCAATACCCATGGCAATAGCCGCTGGTTATGCCAGTGCGAGTGCGGAAACAAGACCGAGGTATATTATCAAAATCTCACCTCTGGCAGTGTGCAGTCCTGTGGCTGTTTACCCAAGGGAAGGAAGATTGGCTCCAAGAAACAATCCAAGTAATGATTATGAATACAGAACACGACAAACCAACGCCTCCTCCAGGATTCAAACTCGTTAAGGGGGCTGAATTAAAAGCTCCATTTGATGCCAGATTGCTTGTGTTTACCGATGAAGACATATGGGGTGGATCTATTTACGCAAGTTCAGGTGAAATAATGGACTATGGAGATCTTTCTTCATGGTATGCGACTCCAGAGCAATCCATCTCCGAGGAGGCCGCAGCAATTGTTGCTGGAGATCGCGAAGCCGACTACGGCGATGTGAACGAATCTTTCTCCCGCATCGCAAATCTGTGGAGTGCCTACACAGGTTCTACCATTGAACCTTGGGATGTGGCACAGATGATGATTCTTCTGAAGGTCAGCCGAGCCAAGACGAGCAAAAAGCGAGACACCCTAGTTGACATCATTGGATATGCCGAGTGCGCCGGGAGGTTGAAGAAATGATTCTGGAAACCGAAAAACTGCAATGCAAAGAGTGCTACCACAAGTTTCTCAGAAATGAGAGGCTTGAAGCAGATCATCCATTTGAGCGTACGGCGAAATGCTACGGATGTCCAGATTGTAAGTCTATCGACTGCTTCATAGTGCTCTGTGATGAGCCTGGATGCTATCAAGAGGCAGACTGTGGATCGCCGTGCGAGGATCATAAATATCGTTGGACCTGCTACAAGCATAAACCAAATAAACTTAACAAAGCTAAATAATATGGACAGCGGACCTGAATTGAACTGGTTTAGCGGACCAAAAGAGAGGCGTTTTACTCCATTGGAAATCGCTTCGATGGAATTTGGAGAGGCTTTGGTTGAGTCAATTACCACGGGGCTACCGATTGATCCTGAGATCATGGAAGCACTTTCTACAGAGGCAGCAAAGGAAGCGGATAAAAATCAGAGGATGGGAATACTCAGGAAGAATACCAATCAAGATGCGCTGGAAGAATTGAAGCAAGAGCTTTTGCGGGATTTTGGTGGATCAGTACTAGAGGCTGGTTAGCTGAGGAAATTAAGTGAAAAAGTGTAAAAGTCGAGCACAGGCTGAAAACAGGCTATAAACCATTGACGATCAATGAGAAAAGCGCGTAAAGCTAACATAATAGAATAGACAAGTGGTTAACATAATTCGAGATAGTTCATGTTGACTCTTAACTATAACTAACGCATCATGGCTCATGTCGTTCATCAAGGCGCACTGCGAATTAGTCACTTCTTCAGTATGGGAAGGTCCGTATCACCAGAGGATTGCGTGGATGGCCCTGATGGTAACTTGTAAAACTAACGGCATCAGCCCAATCACCGAGGCGTCTCTCTACCGAGTAGCGAATATCACCAAGGAGGAAGCGGATGACGCCATTCTAGCTTTTACATCACCAGATCCAAAGTCTCGCACACCAGACAATGAGGGCAGGCGCATTGAGCGAGTCAGCGGAGGATTCCGAATCCTAAACTATTTCCAGTATCGAGATATAAGGACTCCAGAACAAAAAAACGCCTACATGCGCGATTACATGAAAAAGTATCGCAAGCAGAAAAAGGACAACCTTTCGTGGGAGGAGGTTTACAAGATGGAGGCTGACGACGCTATGACGCTTCCAATACCTGGTGAGTTTGATGCCTCAGTCGAGGCTGCAATAATCGACTTTCTCAATATGCGCTATGAGCTAGCGACAGCACCAAAGCGTAAGCAGGATCGAGTTCGTTTCTCTGCCTCCATGGCAAAAGCCCTTTTTGACGAAACCCGTGTAGCACTCATAACTCTAACGGCAGCCGAAGTGGCAGCTAAACTGCGTAATACAGCAATCAGCGGATATCGCTCACCGCGCTTTAACTCGCTCTACCGATGAATATTCCAATCACATTCAGACCACCGGCGCGAGCAATGGCGGCTAGACGCTTAGCCGGAATAACAGACGATGAGAAGCGCCAAAAGATCATCAACGAGATTTCCGAGGAAGAGTGGAAACTCGACAGAGTTGAGTGGCGAAACTGGATGGATATAATGCGAGGTAAATTTGCCAGAATACACACAACACCACAAGAACGAGTGAAAATCACTCTTGCAACCTATCGCAAAAAGCCATAAACTATTAATTATATGGAAAAGAAGTTCTCCAAAACAGTCAAGAATCCTGATACTGGCCGTGAAAAGACGGTGAAATACGGCCAAAAAGGCAGCAAGATTGGCCCTATTGGCAGCAAGCGTGCTGATGCGTATTGTGCTCGCAGCAACAACATTGCAGGCGACTGGCGCTCCGATCCAAATTCGCCCAATTCCTTGTCGCGTAAAAAATGGGGATGCTCAGGTGCTAAAAGCGTAAAGAAGAAGTAACACCATGGAATCCGAAAATTTAACTGAAGTAGAGAAGCAAATTATAGAACTCCTTGGTCAATACAATTTGACTGAATGTATTGGTATTCCAGTTGGCACATCACTTCATAATTCAGATGGAATTACATCAAGTATCTCTTCTTTTTTTTGCATAAAAGATACATGTTGCGGAGATCATATTTTAAAAAACCTTGAGAATTTGGTTATTGATATGTGTCGAGCTATTGCACTTGAGGCAAAAAAGAACGGATTATCACGCATCATATCGACTCAGGCAAAATGGAATAATATTTACAATAAGGCAACCAATCCAAATAAAAGCATTGGAATCGTAACCATTAATGCCGTTTTTGATGAAATTGAAACAAAAAGTTAATAAAAGCGTAAAGAAGAAGTAACACCATGAATACTGAAACAGTCTGGATGTCGGTCATTATTCTTTTGATGTCAGTCATTAATCTTTGCATTCTATTGGTCAAATGCCTGACTGAAATCGGAAAACATAATCTCAATCTACCATGAAGGACTCCTGCTACAAAAAGGTCAAAGCAAGCTACGACGTGTTTCCATCGGCTCGCGCTTCTCAAGCTATTGCTAAATGCCGCAAGGAAAGTGGCGATGTTCGCAAGACTGAAGCTGGCTCCAATCTCAAGCGATGGGAGAAGGAGAACTGGAAAGACCAGCGCACTGGCAAGCCTTGCGGATCAGGTGGCGATAACGAGTATTGCCGCCCAACGAAGCGAGTTTCATCCGACACCCCTAAAACGGCTAGCGAATTAGGGCGCAATAAGGTTCAGACCAAGATGCGCGAGAAAGCCCGTGTTGGCATGGGTGCTAAAGTTAGTGCAGCTAAGTAACAATTTGCCCGCTGTGCCTGTGCTAGCCGAAGTACCTCGCCAAATCGGATTGGTAATTACCGACGAGAAAGTAGTGGTCGAAAAGCGCAAGAGAGCACACAACTTATGTGAAGAGGCTCAGCCTCGGATCGAGACTCTTGCGGCGGCGGGCAGCTAATTTCAATATATCAATATGGACGAAATGACAAAATCCCACAAGTGCCGAGTCAGGCATGGAGACTATCAGTTTATTAAAGGATCAGTCCTTGATATTGGCTGTGGTCCAGACGCCATTAAACTTGATCCACCATCAACCGTTCGAGGTTGGGACTTGCCTGATGGAGATGCGCAATATCTGACCGGCGTTAATGACAAGTCGTTTGATTGTGTAGTGAGCGCCCATTGCCTGGAACACATGAACGATCCAGAAGTAGCTCTTCAAAACTGGAGCCGAGTTCTCAAGGAGGGCGGATATGTGTACATTCTAGTTCCGCTCTATAGTGCTTATGAGAAGTTCCGCGACTTCCGTTTTGGCAGTTCTCATCAAGCATGCTTTAATCCAGATCACAAAACATCGTGGGATATTGTCAGCGTGGACAAGCCGATGAACCACGATCACTACGACTACAAGCGCATCGTGCAAATGGGAAAAGATGCTGGATTGCACCTTGTTGATCTGCGTATGGAACTAGACGGCTTCCATTGGGACAAGTGGAACGATCCTGATTTTGACTCGACTATGCACAATGGGCTAGCTCAACTTTGCATTATTTACCAGAAAATATGACATTACTACTCCCGGTAGTCCTCAACATAGCGCCTCACGAAAAACGTCAGGCTGAACGCTTGGTGCAATATTTGAAGGAACTAGATGGCACCGAGGTAATTACGATGTCGTTTCAAGACCCTACTGGCATGCGTTATCCAGAGGTGGCAAATTTAGCGTTCAAGCAGTGCGCTAAAGCTATGCGTGGTAAGGCTTTTATGTGGATTGAGTGTGACTCTATTCCAATCAAGAAGGGATGGCTCAAAGCGATCACTGATGAGTATGTGAAGCAGGGCAAGCCGTATCTTTATCCAAAGACTCGCAATCCACCGTTTGATAACTTTACAGGCATTGGCGTACAAGGACCGGACGCATACGAGCAGGCTCCAGTTGGATATACCACGGGCGGATTTGATGAGTGGATTTCTACTAATTTTCCAGATCAAATTGGACTCACTGATTTGATCCAACACTCGTATGGATTTTATGATTCTATGGGTGATGCCACACTTCACGAATTCCCGCGTGATTTGCATATCTTGCAAGATGATTCTGTAATCTTCCACAAGGATAACGCTCAGGGTTTAATCGACTACATCATGCCATCTATGAAGCGTGATGAGATTATTGGAGTCTCTGGAGTTGGTGATTTGGGTGATGCGGTGGTGAGCTTAGCAACACTCAAACACCACGGCGGCATGTTCGATTATTACGCCCGCGACAATGGATCAACCAAGGGCTTTGTTGCAAGACTGCCGCTAATCAGGCCACTGATCGAATCACAGCCATACATCAACGCTGTAAAAATCTGGAAGCGAGAGCCTATTGCTTGGGCATCAGAAGGCTTCAGGCCAAGTTGGCATGACAGAAGACGTAATCTTGCTACCTGCCATGCTCAGCATGCTCTTGACACGCACTTCATCGACACGCTACCAGACATGAGCAAGCCGTGGCTGACGGTTGAGCAAAACAAGAAGTTCAACGGCCTCATAGTCATCAATCGCAGTCCTCGCTACAATAATCCACATTTTCCATGGAGAGAGGTAGTTGAACACTATGGAAATCTTTTGTGCTTCATTGGATTGCCGCAGGAGCACGCTGATTTTGAGTATCATTTTGGCAAGGTTCGCTACATCGTCACGCACGATATGTTGGAAGTTGCTCAGGCGATTGCCGGAAGTGAGTTGTTTATAGGCAACCAAAGCTCGTGCATGACAATTGCCGAAGGATTGAAACACCCTCGAATTCTTGAGGGATCACTCATCATTCCAGACTGCATTTATCCAAAAGCGCATAACGCTCAGTATGTCTTTGATGGAACGGTTACTCTTCCATCCGTCGCTCATGTTTCAGCAAAAAGCCTCAAGTCTAACGCTATTCATTGGTCAAACTTCGACACAACGATTGTGCCAAAAGTTGGACGTGGATACGGTTGGATCTATGACTATGGCGGCATTCGGATTCAAGAAGGCACCGTGAGAAAAATGGCATCCAAGGTATCCAAGTTACTTGGAATCAGCCATGAGCAGGCCGAAGCAGAGGTTGTTAAAGCCACCGTTAAAGCTGCGCCAAACTCTTTTAGTGGCAATCTGCGCATGTCAAACATGGCGGCTGCAATGGATGCTCTTCGTGAGAATGGCTATACAGATCATCCAATCTTTACTCTCACGAGTGGAAATATTGGAGATTTGCTCTGAAATTCTATTTGACCACTTTCAATCAAACCCTTATAACCAAGAAATCTTATGCTCTTAGCTATTCCTGTTAGTGCAAGTGACGCCCAAAACCTGCCTCATACGGCGGAAATCTTCAAGAAGTTCGGTCCTTACGCTGGTTTCCAGTGTGCAATCTTTGCCCGCCTAGAAATTGAGAATGAAGCTCGCGTATTTGCCGAGCAGATTAAGCCTTTATTCTCCAACGTGGATATTCACATTCTTGACTTCCACTCCAATGGAGCCACGGAAGCTGCTGCTAAGCATTTCCGCGCTGTTGCTCAGACGGTAAGTGAGAAATACACCGCTGGACCTTGGTATTTCTATGAGTTGGACAATACGCCAATTCAAATTGGCTGGCTGAGTAAGCTCCAACGTGAGCATCACGAATCTGGTAAAGCTCACATGGGTGCAATCGTTCCAACCCGTGGATTTTCCATCATGCAGGACGGATCACTCAAGCCGTCATTTGGCGATCCTCATATGGTTGGCACTGGCATCTACCATCATGCGATGGGCGCTCTTTCGCCAAACATTGGTCAACTTGACCGTTCTATGCCTTGGGCTGGTCCGCTTGAGCCTTTTGACATCCGACTTCGTTATGAGATTGTCCCACACGCTCACAATACGATTCTCATCCAGCATAACTGGAATACGGGCAACTACCGCGTAGAAAATGGACAAATTGTCTGTGATGATCTTTCTGGCGATGTGAACCTTAGCCATGCCAAGCCTTATGACGGTCACGCAGTAGTTGTTCACGGTTGCAAAGATGGAAGCCTCGCGAAACTGGTTTTGGCTGACAAGATCACAACTAAGGCTTCCGACACTAATAAGGTTGAACCAAAAACGGTGGTTGAAGAACCCAAAAGCCTTACTGGACAAGAGGGCCAGCTTCCATCTGTTGGATTCCTCGCCTTCCGCATCAAAGGAGTTGTGGAGGCTACTAAGGATCGTCTGACAGCCAAGAAGATTGCAGAGCAGCTTGGCGTTAAGATTGAAGAGATCGTTTCAGCATGTTCCGAAACTGGAAGTGGATTGAAGGTTGCGGGACCGCCTAAATGGGTTAGCCTCGTTTAATTATGTCAGACGCCACAAATACCCTTGAGTCCTATAATCCTCCCGTCGTAGATGACCGGGGCAAATTCCTTGACGAGCGAATCAAGGATGTTGGCGCTGCTCGAAGTCTTTGGTTCCGCCTTCAACAAGCTGATTTGAAGTCGAATCAGCAGATGGCAAAGGTTCAGGCAATGGTTGATGGCGCTCCTCCATTAGACCAAATGCAGCTTGCCAAGCAGGGTCTGGCATACATGTCCAACTTCAATCCAGGCGATGCTAAAGCCGTTCTGGATACTTCTCTTGCGGCATTCTATGACCTCATCTCTGGCACAGAGAGCCTGATTGATCTTCGCACCAAGTTTGGTTCTGAACAGGAACGTCAAGAATGGTCGCAGAAGATGAGCTTGAATATGAGCCGCGTTATTCGTCGCTGGCCTCAGTTCAACTTCAAGTACAGCTACATTCCGCACTACATGGTGCTCCACGGTGTTGGCATTGCTTACTTCCAAGACCCTCTCAATTGGGAGTGGGACGTAACGAATCTCGCCTACTTCAAGATTCCCCGTCAGACACGCGCCAACGAAGCTGAAATCCAATACGCTTGCCTCAAGAAGTTGGAGAATCCTGCCGACTTGATGAAGTACATCAACATGGGCGATATTGCTGATGAGCAAGGCTGGGATCGTGATCAACTCAAGAAGGCGATTATGAACGCCTCTGAGCAGATTCCAGACATGCTCAACTGGATGGAATGGGAAGCTCGCTGGAAAGACAATGACATCACCTATGGCGAGACGAGTCCGTCTATCTCTGTGATTTACATGTGGGTGCAGGAGCTTGATGGAAGCTACTCCATGTACGCTTTTGCCGAGAATGGCTATCCGATTACCGATGGCGTTCCTGAGAATTTCCTCTTCAAGCGTCGTCACCTTTATCGCAATGCTAGCGAGGCGTTTACTTTCTTCACTCGCGGCATCGGCACCAATGGTAATTATCACGGCATTCGTGGTCTTGGCTCCGATATGTTCAATGCTTTCCAGCAGTTGATGCGCTTGGAAAATAAGAAGGTGGATGTCGCACAAACCGCCGGTCCACACTGGCAGGTTGAAAGCGAAGAGGCAGTCGAAAACTTCCGCATCGTTCCGTATGGCGCTGGCTATCTTGTGACTCCTGGAGCAAACTTCGTCCAGGTTCAGCAGCCGAATATCATCCAGAACATTGAGCCAGCCGTTCAAAGTCTGCGTCAGACTTTCTACAACAATATTGCTCAATACACGAGCAGCAAAACGCTCGATACCGGCAGGGAGCTTTCCAAGTTTGAGGCGATGAGCCGCATGGAAATGGCATCACAGCTTTCTGTAACTTCCATCAACCTGTTCATGCAGCCGTTTGACCGCCTGATGAATGAAGTTGGTCGCCGCTTCTTCCGTCCTGGATACCAACGTGGTGAACCTGGAGGTGAGGAAGTTTGGCAGTTCCGTCAAATGTGCCTTGAGGATGGCATTCCAGAAGAGGCATTGAAGAACATGGACTTGCGCTATACGCGAGCCAGTCGTTCCATTGGCTTTGGTAGCCCTTCCGCACGTCGCTTGGCATACGAGAACCTGATGCCGATGTATCCGTATTACGATGAATACGGCAAGCAGACTCTCATCCGTAACTTCACTGGTGCTATTGCTGGCTGGCAGATGGCCGATGAGCTTACGACTCCTGCTGGAGCCAATCAGCGCCCACCGATTGATGCGGCAATTGCAGATGCTCAGAATGCAATTCTTGCTCAGGGTGCCACTCAGGCAATTATGCCAAACGAGAACAAGAGCGTGCATTTGCAGACTCACATTGCCAAGCTGACTGAGTTCTACCAGCAGTTTGACCAAGCAGGTCAGAATCCTGAGATGTATGCTCAGATTGTTCCGCCAATGTCAAACATCTTTGATCATGCTGCTCAGACGCTTGAGCAGTTCACTGGTCCAGAAGCTCCTCAATACCGCCAGCAACTCCAACAGTTCAATGAGATCATTGTCAATGGCTCGCGACACCTACAGAAACAGCAGGCGATGGAGGCGGAGGCATCTGGTCAACCTCAAGAAGATCAAGGACCGTCTGAGATTGAAATGAAGATGGCGGAGTGGCGTGCAAAAATGGATCAACGCTCCGAGGAGTTTCGTGTGAAGATGGAACAACGCCAAGCTGATGCTGCTCAAGCTCGCGCTCTAAAAGATACCGCTGCCGCTGCCGCTATTGCCTTGAAGGGCGCTTCATATCAAGCGCAACAGGCATCCATTAGAAGTTCTCTATGATACCAGCAAATACACAAAAAACGAGACTCGAAAAATTCAGAGATGGAGATGGTCCTGGGCGTCTTTCTGCACTGCTCAAAGACCCAGTGATGATTGAAGCTCTAGCGATTATTGAAGAAAAGACCGAGCCTAACGACTCGATTCTGACTGGCCTTGTGCGCGACTACAAAGCAGAAGCTCCTATGGTTATCTCTATGATCCACGCCGGACAGGCTGGCATTCGTCGCACGTTGCGATTGTTGAAAGCGTTGGCATTTAGACCTCAAGCTGACAACCAACACATGGACGCATTCACTCTTGAAGCGTACAGCCACATTGACGAAAAATATCTCGAACAGACTCATCAGTAAAATATATGGACACCGAAAACACACAGCCACCAGAATACGACGCAACAGCAGAAGCTCAAGCCATGTGGGATCGCGCCCAATCGTTCCTTCCAAAAGAGGAAGAAAGCGCCAAGGTTGAGGAGAAAGTTGCACCTACTGATCCAGAACCATCCAAGGAAGAGGTGAAGCAGGATACCTCCATTGAGAAGACTGAAGAGGTAGCAGGCAACCAAGCTGATGATCAAGACGAACCACCAAAAGGCAAAAAAGAAGCTGGAGCGGCATGGAAAGATTTGAGATCACAGCTAAAGCAGCTTCGTGAAGAACGCGACAGCTTGAAGAACACGCTTCCTGAAAAGGACAAGACTGTTCAGGAGAAGATGATCGAAATCGAAGAGATGCGGAAGAAGATTGCCGAGTTTGAAGGCAAGGATATTTCCGCATACGAGAGGCGCATTTCCGAGATGGAGTCGAAACTTGGCGAGCATGAGCAGTTCCGTTCCATCCACGATGTTCAAAACTCAACGGCTTACGCTGAGTCCATCCTCGAACCTGCTGCCGCCATTGGTCAGGCAATTGAAGTCTTGGCAGGCGCAAATGACGTTGATGCAAAGACGCTTCAAGGCGTTTTAGAAATTAGTGATCCTATCGAGCAGCGTAAAAAACTGCGTGAAGTGACTGAGGGTTGGCACCCAACAGATGCCGCTGAACTCATGGAGCATGCCCGCAATACTCAGTCGCTTCTCAGGAAGTCGTCCGACATGCTTGAGAATGCCGACAGAGCTAAGCAGGAGCTTTCATTCATGGAGCAAGAGAAATCTCGCAGAGCCAAAGAAGATGAAGACAAGCAATTCTCGTCTGCCACCGAAGCTGCAAACAAGCTACTCCAAGAGAAGATTCCTTTTCTCAAAGATAACAAAGATCTCATGGAAGCAGTCTCAAGGGCTGAGATCAGAAAAGACCCTGCTAGCATGGCTGTAGCAGCGCGTGCAAGCGTGATTCTTCCACATTTGTTGCGTCAACTTGACGAACGGAATGCCAAGATTTCTGAGCTTGAAACGTCGCTTAAATCACGCATTGCAGCGGCACCGCGCCCATCTAGCACTTCTACGCCTGTGAGCACGAATGATAACCTGCCCACTGGCTACGACATGGATTCGATTATGGCTCGATTCCAAGCGCACCAGCGGCAAGGGTGATTTCATCACTGTAATCAGTCCATCTGCGGATCATTTCTTTTGCTAGAAGTAGCTTTTCATTGGAAGTGAGAGTGCCCCTCCAATCATCAATTGGATCAGGGTTTAATTGGGCCTGATAAAGTTGAGAATCATAACCTTCGTAAACATCCAAACTGTTATCAATACCGATAACAGATTGATATGGATCTAACTTGGCAAGAAGCTCTTTGATTGTTTTTGATTCAGTGCTCATGGCATAATAATCAACGGTGCATCATCAGGTTTAACTTCCTGACTTTGCTTGTTGAGAATATGAAGGTCTTCAACAGTTGCCCTTTTCTTGAAGTCGCGCACTTGAAGAAGCGCCTGCGTGATTCGCTGCATCATGCCAACGAATGGCTCATGCTCGTCTTCTGACTCAAATACGGGAGATTTGAAGCCTGCCACTTGGCCTGTTTCGTCGTCGCCAATAACGAGTTGTGCCTCGAAGCGGGAGTTTGAGCCGACTGGCAGTTGGTCGATACGGATGTAGATGGATGGGGTTGTCATATAGGATTGAAATGGGCAACGCCGTGGGAGCAACCAACTCGCCACGGCGTCTGGCACTAAGGGACACATGAAAACAAAACCTTGTGCGTGAGAAAACATCGCAGATGGATTTGGATTCGTCAAGAACCTCTTGAAGAGAGAGCGATCCTGGGTTAAAAAAGCAATGCCGCTGGAATTGGCGTTCCGAGCGGCATCTATCAACACAACTAAAAGAACTAGTCATGCGGAATGAAATTATTATCACTGATGGGGCCGATAAGGTCAAGAAGAAGCGTTGGGAAACCCGCGAAGATGGTAAGGTCTTCTGGGGAATGAGAGGAGATGGTCGTGAAATATGGCTACCAGTGGAAACCGCCAAGAAGCGGCAGGCAGATTCAGATCGTCGCAATGACGATTACAGAAAACGCAAGTTGGCAAAAGCTGTTAAACCGGAGAATCCTCGGAAACGTGGGGAGACGCGGGATGACGGAATGATTTTTTTCTCGTATTCCAATGTGAGAGAAGAGGTGTGGGTAAATGCCGATGATTTTCAGCGCCTATGTGATATTCAGACTCAGGCCAGGAAGAGGTATGCCAAGGATAATGTAGAGGCTGAGAGGTTGAGAACGAAGAAATGGCAGGAGGAGAATCCTGAAAAATTTAAGGCGTCTCATCGAGCCAGCAGGGAGAAACATAGGGAGAAGCGCCTTCAGATGACTCGTGATTGGAGGGAGAGGAACAAGGAGCACTTGAGAGCGTATTATGAAACGAACAAAGATCGAAGCCGGAAGAATCTCAGGAGATGGGTAAAGGCTCGATATGCAGCAGATCCACAATACGCTTTAATTGTGAAAGCCAGAACTTTGATTCGTCACGCATTTAACCGTTTCGGTTTCAAGAAAAAAACCAAAACTGAAGAACTTCTTGGCTGTGACTGGGAAACTCTCAAGCGGCACATTGAATCTCAATTCTACGGAGGAATGACATGGGAATCATTTCAGCAGAAGAATCATATTGGAACCTCTATGGTAGAGATTGACCATATTATTCCAATTTCTTCCGCCAAAACCGAAGAAGATGTGATGCGACTTTCGAACCATAATAACCTGAGGCCATTGTGGTGGTGGGAAAATAGGGAGAAGCGCGACAAGATTCTATAAGTAGTCTAACCAACAAAAAATTCTATTGACATGTCAGCTTACGGTGCAAGTATGCCCGTGAGCTAAAAAACGCTGCCCGCGTTCCTAGAGGCTCGCAGGTGAAAGGGCGAATGAGCTAACTATCCACTCTGGCTCGGAGCGGGACAATCTGGACGCCGCTGGCATTTCTGCCAATCGGAGAACGTCTGGAAATCAAGTTCTTCAACTCATCCTAACTGACGCTTAATAAGCGAAACACCTACGACAATGGCCTGTGAATCTATCAATCAATTCCTAGAGTCGGAATCAAACCGGATCGTCGACGATCCTTCCGAGAAGCAATTCATCAGCAATCCTTGGCAGAACGATTCTATCGTTCCGCGTTCCCGCTGGCCCAATGGTATGGGCGATACCCCGAACTTCCTGACATTTGAGCGTGCGATGCCGTACGGCTCCGATGTCTCGTTCACCACCTACGGCTTCAATGACGGCGGTAGCGGTGACGAAGGCGGTTCTTGCCAGCCTCCTGTGTCCACAATCTATCCTTCGCAGACTCGCCGCTCGATGGAACTCAAGATTGCGGCTGTCGAAAGCCCTCCCTTCTGTATCGAAGATGCTCGCATGAGCTACAACATCGTTCAGCAGGCTGCTGCCTTCATCCGTAACCTTCGTGGATACTCCCGCTACCTGTGGGAAAATCAACGCCGCGATCAGTTCACGTCCATCTGCTCCAACAAGTACGTCGCTGACGCTGGCCTTACGGTCAACTCCGCCTCGTTCGCCACTGGAACGATTGGCACCCTGAAGCGCGAGATGCTTGATTACATCCGCTACAGCCTCATCCGCAATGGAGCAGACATTCAGAACGGCCTCTCCGTCAATAAGATGGGTCAGCCTCTTCTGCCACTCGTCCTCTCCGATGAAGCTCAGCAGACGCTTGCTACCGATGGCGTGACCATCCAGAACATCCGCTGGGACTCCGAAAAGGTCCGTGCGCTCAACAATGCCCCTGGTTCCTTTGACAGCCTCAACGGCTTCAAGATGACCATCGACATCGCTGCTGCTCGCTGGAATCTTGTCGGTGGTGCTTGGGTGCGCGTTCCCTTCATGCTCCCTGCTACCAACAAGGGTGATCCTGCGAACGTCAATCCAGCCTACTTCACGGCTCAATACGAAGATGCGATCATCGCTACCAAGCAGGTTGTGAAGTTTGCGATTCCTGATTCTCAGCTTGCCGCTGGGGAAATGAAATTCGCTCCTCAGGACTACCTTGGCCGATTCAACTGGATCAACAAGTATGACCGCACTTGCAACGTGGACGAAAACATTGGCTTCTTCCGTGGCAAGTTCGCCTACGGTGCTCAGCCAGTGATTCCTGAATACGGCGCAATCCTCCGCTTCCGTCGCTGCCCAACCAACTGGGTTGTGAACACCGCCTGCTCTTAATCGAGTAGAACCACTTGAGGCGGGGTTAGTCTAAAAAACTAGCCCCGCCTTTCTTGCATACACAGTCAAACTCTGCTAATAGCTAATTGCTTATGAAACTCTCTTTTACCTCACCTGAAGGCTGGCAAATGCCAGAAGACGCAACACCTGGACAGCCTTTTCAAGCTGTTGGAACATTCCTCGCCGATGAAGACGGCAATCTCACTCTTACAGCCATTGATGGAACTGAAATTCCAATGATGGAAGACGACGATATGGAGATGGAAGATGAAGGAGTTGAAGTCGAAGTGACGATGCCTGAAAAAGAAATGTCTGAAGAAGAAGACATGATGGATCGCGCTAAGAAAATGGGCGTCTTCAAATAAACATCTCATCTTATGAGGCCAGCATTTTCTGATGAAGTAAACGCAATGGTTGTCTTCGTTGCCGGAGACACATGGAATGGATTTCCGTCCATCACCGTGTCAAATCGCATTGCGCCTGGAGATCTGGCCTCAGTTAAGATGGCATTCAAGCTCAACCCAAAGAGCACAATGCCAACGCTGGAACTCACCAGCGGCAATACAGACATCACCATTAGTGATCCGGTGAATTGGGTATTTACCATCAATCCAGGTCGATACGAATTGCCAATTGGGCAATATGTCTGGCAGATTGAAACGACTGACGACAGCACTCCATCAGCTTATGTCGAAACATTGATGGAAGGCATCGGAGAAGTACTCTCCAACTACACGACCACAACCTGATGAGCCAGACAAACATTTCAGTCAATTCAACACTTGGTCCAACGATTGAGGTTCTAAGTGACGGAGGCATTGTAATCAATGTTGCAAATCCGGTCAGTGGAACTGGAGATGTGACTAGCTCAAGCTCTTCGGTAGATAACCAGATTGTCCGTTTTGATGGGACAAGTGGCAAAATTATCCAGAACTCTGGAATCACGATTGCTGATGGAGCTACCGGAACGCTTTCTGGCACGAATACAGGCAACGTAACGATTGGCACAGCAAACGGCTTGTCCATTGCTGGTCAGGCATTGAGCCTTGGAACAGCTTCCGCATCAACCACGGGAGCATTGACTTCTACCGACTGGAGCACGTTCAACAGCAAGCAGCCTGCTGGCAACTACATCACGGCACTCACTGGAGATGTCACTGCATCTGGCCCTGGTTCTGCTGCTGCAACACTTGCATCAACGGCTGTAACTCCAGGGGCATACACGCTGGCAAACATCACGGTGGACAGCAAAGGGCGCATCACATCTGCTGCCAATGGCTCCGCTGGAACTGGAACCGTTACCAGCGTTGGCATTACAGGCACAGATGGTATTCAGGTTGATTCGGGATCGCCAGTGACGACATCTGGAAGCATTCAGCTTGGAGTTGATGCGGCCACAATGAAGACCACGCTGAATCTGGCTGGAACAAATACAGGAGATCAGAATCTTTTCGGGACTTTTGCTGTAGCTGGACAGTCAAATGTCGTGGCAGATTCTACGAGCGACACGTTGACATTGGTAGCTGGGACAAATATTACGATTACAACAAATGCTACAACAGATAGCATTACTATTAACAGCACTGCATCTGGCGGAGGAACACCCGGCGGATTAGATACTCAGGTTCAGTTTAACGATGGCGGCAGCTTTGGTGGTGATTCAGGACTTACTTACAACAAAACGACAGACACGCTTTCAGCGACAAATCTGACGGTTAGCGGACTTTCGACATTAGCTCATATCCATGGTTCTATTGCTGGCAATCTTTACGTCCATATCAAGAATACCAGTGGAGTTACCTTAGCAAAAGGAACGCCAGTTTATGCGACAGGCAGCGTTGGAGTTAGTGGCAGAATTGAAGTATCGGCGGCTGATTATACCAACTCAGCTAAGATGCCAGCTATCGGGATCACTGATGCCCAATTAATCGCAAACGCAGAGGGTAACGCTGTCATAGTTGGCGAAGTCACAGGACTAGCAACTAACAGCTACGCAATCAATCAAGAGCTTTTTGTTGGAACAACCGGACTGCTTGGAGCACTACCAACAACTGGAGAAGCTCAATCAATTGCTGTTGTTTCTCGCGTTCATGCTTCCACTGGTATCATCGTTGTTAATTCTCAGGCTAGGATAGCAAATGGATCAATAACTAACGCAAGGTTGGCCAACATGGCTGCTAACACGATCAAAGGTCGTGTTACCGCATCAACGGGCGTTCCTGAAGATATTACGCCAGTTTCGCTAACCGAAGAAACGGCACCGGCAGCAGGAGATTTCTTGCTAGGCTGGGAATCAGGAGGCGGCATTCGCAAGTTTGACGTTGGTGATTTGCCAGTGAATGGCGATGTTTTTGGTCCTGCTAGCTCAACGGATAATGCACTGGTTCGATTTGATAGCACAACCGGAAAGTTGATTCAAAATAGCATTGTTACCGCAGATGATAATGGAACCATCGCCGCCACACGACTTTATTGCACGTCTGGTAGTGGAGAGGATGCCGTAGTTAGCGCAGCAGGACCAGTGTCATCAGCATCACTCACAACATGGCCTGAAACAGCATTAAAGTTTAATTTGCTTGGCTTTGACGAACCACCTACTCCTTACGAGCTTAAAATTAAGCCAAATACAGCAACCCAAGATAGCTACGATTTAATTTTGCCACCTGTGGCCGGAACGACTGGTCAGGTTCTTTCCGTTGGTTACGCCTCTTTGCCAGATATAAACCTTGAATGGAGTAGTGCTGGAACTGGAAATGCGCTGACATCGCAGCCACTTTCCCAGTTTGCATCAACCACAAGTGATCAATTGCGCGGAATTATATCCGATGAAGTTGGCACAGGTTCTCTTGTGTTTGCTCAAGGACCAACGCTTATTTCTCCAGTGCTTGGAACGCCCGCAAGTGGCAACCTAATTAACTGCACTGGCTTTCCTATCGGTGGAAAACTAGCCCAAGTGGTCATTGCATCATCTATCGCATCTGGATCAACTACAGCAAACATACCATTTGACGACACTATTCCGCAAAATACGGAAGGAATTGAAATATTAACGCTAGCAATAACGCCAAAAAATGCCAGCAGCACGCTTCAAATTACTGCGAGCGTGACAGTTTCTGGCGGCGGATTAGTAACTGCGGCTGGAGCATTGTTTGTTGATGCAACAGCTAACGCAATTGCCGCAAACCTAAACACTATTGGTGGTTCTGGATATTTCGGCACCTTAAATGTTGTAACATCAATTTCAGCAGGATCAACATTAGCTCGCACCTATAAATTTCGTATAGGTAATTCAGCAGCCGGTATTGTTTACTACAACAGTTGGTCAGGGGGCAATATATATTCAACCATTGGCCCGGATACAAGAATAACAATTCTCGAAATATTACCATGAGACACGTAGAATTAATCGGCAACATAGTTGCCTTAGTGCGATCTGCTCCATATCCAATCGAATCACCAACAACCATTGAAGCGCCTAACGAGGTGGAGTGTGGTTGGATTAAAAACGGTGACGAGTGGATTGCCCCCGTGGCACCAGTTATCGTCAGTTTTCGCGCCTTGGCATTCGCTCTATTGCAAGCTGGACTTTATCCGCAGGTTAAAGCTGCTGCCCTAGCAACTCCAGAAGGCGAGATCTGGTGGAACACGGCGCAAAGCACCACTGTTCATCGCAATCATCCATTTGTGATTGCACTTGGATTTGCTATTGGTCAAACACCTGAGAAGTTAGATGTTATTTTCGCATCGGCATTGGCTTCTCAGTGAGAATTGAATTTTGATTGATTTGTGAACTAAACACTACAATTTATCCACAATGCCAGGAACCATCCAAACGTTGCCAGTGCCGCCTCCATCTGTGTCAGAAGCTCAGCTATGGAACTCTATCCGCATTGCGTTTGTGAATCGCAATTATTCTGGTGCCATTTCAACAAATGCACTTATTGTTCCAGCGCCACCTGTTAGCATTCCAACTTTGATCTACGCGACACTTCTTGCCGCACAGGGACAACTTCAATCTTAAAGACTATGCCTGGAACGCCTCAAACTTTACCAGTACCTCCACCAGTTAGCATTCCAACGCTGCTGAATGCTATTCGCCTTGCTGCTGCATCTGGTGGCGGTGCAGATACAGCACCAACAAGCATTCCCTACGCTGTAGCAGTAACTCCAGTTTTTACTGATGGTCAGAATCGTCAAATTGCCATGACGGGCAATTTGACCCTTAACGGTCCTACTGGCGGTTCAAACGGCAGCACTTGGCAGATTCGTTTGATTGCTTCTGGAGCTATCAGAACCGTCACTCTAGGAACTAACATTGTCACACCTACTAACACCACGTTTAGTGGCGCAGTTGCATCTGGTAGCACTCGACTCCTTCAGATGATTTACAGTGGTTCAAAATGGTGGGTAGTCCGTAACCAAGAATTTACAGCATGAATCTTTACTACATAGATCAAGGTTCTGGACTTTGGAACGATTCTGCTAACTGGTTTCAAGACCAAGGTGGAACTACTCCAAATAATGCTGTTCCAACTGGAAGCGATGATTGCGAAATCAATGCTAATAACATGGTTGATGAAATTCCTTCAAGCGGATATAACACTGTCATCAATTATGGAACGGTCACCACCAACAACGGAACGGTCACAGACAACAACGGCACGGTCACCACCAACAACGGCACGGTCAACACCAACAACTCCACGGTCACCACCAACAACGCCACAGTCACCACCAACAACTCCTTGGTCACCACCAACAACGCCACAGTCACCACCAACAACTCCACGGTCACCAACAACGCCACTGTCACCACCAACAACTCCTTGGTCACCACCAACAACGGAACGGTCACCACCAACGAAAGCGGTGCAACAGTCTCATCTAATTCCGGGACAGTCGCCACCAACAACGGCACAGTTGGGCTTATCGGCAACATCGGTGGCGGCACAGGATCAATCACTGCTACATCAGTTTTCAATGTCGCTAACATGACTGCTGGAACTAACGTCACTCTTCCATCAGGAGGTGGACCAATTACAGTTTGGTAAATTTTTATGAATGTGACCCCGGATTACTTGCGGAACAAAACTAATTAACAAACCATGAGCCACGACGAATCTCTCGCCATTGATGAACTTCGCAAAACCATCCGATGGCTCATTGGAGGCGTCATTGGACTTTTGAGTGGTGCCGCTGGCGTAGGAGGATGGGTGGCAACGCAAGAAGGTCGAATTTCAAGTCTTGCTGAAGCGGACAAAATCTCAAGCACAGATCGTTCTGAAATGCGTGGCGAACTGAGAGCGCATTCATCCATCATAAACGCCATTCAAAAAGATTCAGCCGTTCAGTCACGCGACTTGCAATACATCCGTGAGGCAGTAACCGAGATTAAGGAATCCATGAAAAAACCTTAACTTATGTGGCTATTCACCTCCAAGCAAAAGCTGCCTCGCCGCCAACTTAGAGGGGATACCGTGCAAGCTATGCTTGTCTTGGCGCTAAAAGGAAAAACGCAGCCGAATTTCCGCCTATTCATGCAAAAGGGAATTATGGCTTGTCCGCCAAAAACAATGCTGCGTAAGGCCGCAGATCAAGCATACAAACCTTGGCAAGAAAACCTGTGGGAGTGCGAGGACCAAGCACGTGCAGTAGTTCATCACGCGCAACTACTCGCTGCCAAAGAAGGATGCTCTTGGGCCGTTGGAACGCTGCGTGCGAATGCTCCTGAAGGCTCAAGCCACGATCTCCATGTGTTCGTTTGGGCTATCCTTGATTTGCCAGAAGGTCTGCAATTTACTTTGTTCGATCCAACTGCCGACGACTGGGCAGATGTGCCTGACCTCTCTGGCGTTGATTACGCACTGACATGAATATGGAACCAAACATGAAGCCTCGCATTGCCCTATTCAATGGCGATGGAGTGGTGTCTTGGCTTATCAAAAAGCAGACGCGCTCAAAGTATTCACATGCGGCGATGCTTATTCCAGGCACCACAAACCGCATTATTGAATCGCGAGAATTCAAGGGGGTCCGGCTCCACACTCTGGACGAATCAGATAACCGAATGATCGATTGGTTTGCCATCCCAAGCATGAGCGATGAGGATTACGACTATGCTATCAGTTTGTTCTTGGGGCAGCTTGGAATGCCATACGACTATTGGAGCGTTGCTCGATTCGTCACCAAAAAACCAGCACGAGAGAATGGCAAATGGTTCTGCTCCGAGGCAGTTCACAAGATGCTAGCGGATGCTGGAACTCGTCTCCTTCTTCGCATTCCTTCAGCAGAAGTTTCTCCCGCCCACTTGGGCATTTCACCACTACTTGTTCAAGTTGCCGCACCATGAAATACCTCTCACTTATCCTTGTCGTCTCAACGCTGTCTTCCTGCTCGATTGCAGACTCATCCAACGTAAAACGCATTGCTGTGGCTGGCGGAGTCGGTTATCTTACTGGAGGTCAAGCTGGCGCTATTTCCGCTGCCGCTGCCGAGTTTGGCAGAACCAACGCAAAATCTCCTCGCAATATTCAACCATGAGTTTATATTTAACCGCTAATGAGTTTATAGGATTCAGTTTTGCAGTGGTATCCATATCAGTCTGGGCGCTAATAGTTTCAGTGAAACCATAAAATATACCAAATGAAAAAACCAACAAAGCCATCCAAAACAGTCAAGAAAGCCGTCAAAACACAGGGCAAAGACACACTGTCCTTCCTTGGAATCCCATACGGGAAGATCCCCAAAGGAATGAAGAAGTAAACCATCAACACCTATCCTTGCGATATGAAAAACTGGTCCACCGCTGTTCATGAAACCCAAGAGATTCGCCACAAGAAGACTGTGGCCGACTTTGAGAGTGAGCGTAAAAAGCTGCTCAACGTCATTTCAGAAAAGGACAATCAGCTTAATATCGCACTTGGAATCGGTGGCGTTAAGCCTGTTGCATCCAAGATCAATGCGGTCAGTGATTTTGACTCCGAAGCAACTTTTGTAGCTGTCGCATCAGATTGGCATGTCGAAGAGACAGTTGAAGGAAAAACCATCAACAACCTCAACGAGTTCAATCTTGATATTGCTGAACAGCGAATCAATCGCTTTTGGAACTCGATTATTCGCATGGCGAAGATTCAACGCCATGGTGCCAAAATTGATCGCCTTGTATTGATTTTGGGCGGCGATTTAATGACCGGCTACATCCATGAGGAACTGTTGGAGAATAACGCTTTGTCTCCAACTCAGACAGTGTTGTGGCTTCAAGATCAGATCGCCAGTGGGGTTGAATTGCTGTCCAAGCACTTTGGAGAAATTGTGATTCCATGTTGCTATGGGAATCATGGGCGTAACACTCGCAAGCCTCGTCATGCTACAGGCGCTGCCAACAGCTATGAGTGGATGCTTTACAAAACAATGGCGAAGCATCTTGCCGACAAGGCTTCTTGGCACGTTTCTGACGGCTACCATTTGCTTCTGGACCTCTATGGCAAAACGCTTCGCATTCATCACGGAGACGGCTTACAATACCAAGGTGGCGTTGGTGGATTGACCATCCCAGTTGAGAAGGCCATTTCCTCGTGGAACAAGGGTGTTCCAGCAGACCTAGACATCTTTGGTCATTGGCATCAAAGCCAGCAAAATCCTAAGTGGGTATGCAACGGGAGCTTGATTGGCTTCAATGCTTACTCCATCGCCATCAAGGCACCTTACGAGCCACCATCACAGACTGGCTTTATCTTTGACAAGCGATACGGAAGAACGGTCACGTTCCCAATCTTTGTTGATTAACAACCATACCACAAAACCAAATGAAATGGCAAAAGGCTATCGACAAGATCAACGCTGAAAAGTATTGCATTCCCCATGGTTGGGATACCAAGGAGCATATTGCCGATGAACTTCAATGCTCTCCAGAAAGAGTACATGACATGCTGAAAAGCGGTATCTCATCTGGAGCATTTGAGTCCCAAGACTTCCCAGTTTGGGACGCTAAACGTCGCATGACAACTCGCGTTCGTTGTTATCGACAGAAAGAAGAAACCAATGCTGATTCTTCACTTGAAGATCGAATTAAGGCTTCCCTTGCTCGCAACCCGAATAAAACAAGCTACCAAATCAAAAATAATATTCGTGGGGCCACCATAGCAATGGTTGATAGTATCCGCCAAAAACAGTGAAGGTTACTTCAATAACCGTTAAAAAACGAAAACTTGGCCGTCACAAGGCTTTAGGTCTTGCTTACGGCAACGGTAATATTGAGATTGACGAGCGTTTATGCGGGCAGCATCATCTCCGCATTCTCATCCATGAATTCCTCCATGAGTGGGAATGGATTCTGCCAGAGGAAGTTGTTGATACACTTAGCAGCGATCTGGCTAAATTCCTTCACAAGCACAACGCCCGTATGATTGAGGAAGACAAATATCCATGATCCAAGATTTCTCTATCGCGCAGGTTTCTATTCTTGCGATAACCGCCATCTGCCTGCTTGTTTGGGGCATCATTATTGTTAGCTCTCCAAAAGTATGAAACTATCAGAAGCACTCGTTCAAGTAGCACTCAAAGAAGTCGGAGTCACAGAGGTCAATGGCACAAATTGCGGACCTCGCGTTGATGAGTACAAGGCGTCCACTTGGCTTAATCCAAAAGTTGGTTGGCCGTGGTGTGCAGCTTACGTTTGTTGGTGCTTCCGTGAGGCTCTGGCGCTAGCTGGAATTAAGGAAACCAAGACATTTAAGCGTCCAAGGACAGCAGGAGCATGGGACTTCGAGAATTGGAGTCGTGAACAAGACGAATCAACACACACGAAGAAGCCGCATAAAGGCGACATTCAGGCTGGTGATATTTTGATTTTTACATTCAGCCACATTGGAATTGCCCTCTCATCTCCTGACAAAAATGGCAATGTAAAAACAGTGGAAGGAAATAGTAATAAATCTGGAAGCCGAGAGGGTGGTGGCGTTTTCAAACTCATTCGCAATGTATCTAAAATAAGGTCAAGGATTAGGCTCCAGATTTAGTTTTTATACACCTCATAATAGAGACTGAATTGATACGCATTTTTTATTCACTATACGCATTCCTCTATCCCATGCTTCTTTAAGATTCTTTGAATGATTACCAATAGAGAGATGATCTGGATTTACGCATTTTTTATTGTCGCACGAATGTAAAATTAATCCTCTCTTCGGTATGTCTCCTTTATGTAAACTGTAAGAAAATCGGTGTGCTTTATACAACTTTTCTCCTCGTTTTCCCCGTTGAAATACGCCATATCCAGTAGTTGTAACTGCGCCAGTCCAAATCCAGCATGTATCTGTTTTTTGAACCTTTTTCCAAAATCGTTGTTCTGGTGTTTTGATTTTATGATTATTTGTTCCCATAGAATGGAGTATATACTGACGGTATTACCTCGTCAACTAATCTCAAAGATTCGCAGTCGAATCCGCATCATGGTATGACCGACTTTGAAGTCATCAAAAACCAGTTTGAGTCACGCGCTAAGTGCCGTCATGGCAACTCGCCCAAGATCAATCACGACGGCTGTACTTGGATTGAATGCAAGCTAGAAGGCTGCAAGTGCATGACGGCAGATGGAGATGGCATTCCACTTAGCCGTTTTCTAGCCGAGTGGGTAGAGAAGTTTGGTTGATCACTCCAGACCTTCGTGCTTCCCAAGATATTTGGGTTTATAGCTGGGAGTTATTTTCGCTGTCATGCAGACGCCATTCTGCCCCTTGAAGAACTGAATCTCATAGTTTGAACAAAGCCCGTGTTCAATATTTCGCCTGATCAAAGGAGCGGCAAACTCTGGCTCAAATACAGTCGCTTGCAACATCGTCAGCGCATCCTCAATAGTCTCAACTTCATGGTTTATCATATTTCAGATATGACATCGTAAATTGACTTATCGCAAGTCACTTCTGCAACCTCTGCCCAAAGACCGGCCTTGGCTTTCTAAAGACCACCTGCTTTACCTCAATCTTTGGTTGAAGTATATCGTGATGAACCCTGCGAGTTGCGTTCCAAGCGTGGAATTGGCTGGTTGTCATCACGTCTTTGCTGCATAGACAACAACCTTGCCACAGAGATCGCCCGTTTTTATAACAAGTTTGGCAGATGTTCATAGATCATATAGTCTTGAAACTTACCAGTTCTAAACTACCCATTCAACAGATATGAAGCAGAAACCCCAAAAATCTCGCGTCGTCCAACTAACGCGAGGACCAATCGAGACGTATGGCATCAAGTTTGATCATCAATTTGGCAATCAACTTGATGTCGAGTTGATCTTCCTCAAGTGTCCAACTGGTTCGTTATTCGGTTGGAAGGGCGATAAAAACCCACAAGGAAAGCCTGCGTGGATTCATTTCGTCAACGCGGTGAACCTCATCTGGAACTATCCAGGAAGTAGAACTCCGTTCATGTGGCATCCTTGGGCGATCAAGATGGCAAAAGCCGCATTTGAGAATAAGCGTCTTGCGATCTCGTCTGGTGGTTCTGGTGGCAAGACTGGCTTGTTCGCCGTTTACTGCCTCGTTTGGTGGTTGGCAAATCCATACAAGAACGTCGTTCTCGTCAACACTACGACTATTAAGGACTCGATGGGGCGTATTTGGGGCCAGATCACTCGTTACTTCAACGGCATGGCTGGAGCACCTCCTGGAAAGCTGGTTGAGTCTTCTCACTGCATCAAGTCGATGGACTTGAACACTGGCGTTGTAATGGATGAGTACGGCATCCGTTTGTTTCCAGGTGAGCAAAGCAAAGCCGCTGAATCCTCACGCGCCATTCGAGGTCAGAAGCATGGTCCTGGCGGTAAACTCATCGTTGTTCTGGACGAGTGCGCTGAACTTTCGCCATCCATCATCAATACGTTCGAGGAAAACTTGACGCAGAATCCGAACGTCCAGCTTATCGCTCTAGCTAACGCCAATTCGCCATTCGATACCTTTGGGCAGCTTTGTGAGCCTATTCCTGGAGGATGGGACAGCTACAACCCAGATTGGGATGAATGGAAAGGGAAAGGCGCTCACGTCATCCGCATCAATAACGAGACATCGCCAAACATCATTGAGGGTAAGGTGATCTACCCGTTCTTGATGACTCGTGAGATGTTGGAAGAGAAGCGAGAAAAACTAGGCCAGCATACAAGAGCTTACTGGCGAGGTGTCCTTGGCGCATTCTTGCTTGATGGAGACGATGACAATATTTATTCTCCCGCTGAAATCATCAAGACACCCAAGGATTGCGTGTGGCAGGGGATTCCAACAAAGGTATGCGGCATCGACCTTTCATATACCAGTGGTGGTGACAAAACGGTGATGACGATTGGCTCTATTGGCATTTGCACAGATGGCAAGAAACGACTCAAGTTTGAGCGCCATATCCTTCTCAATGACGATGCCAGTAAGCGCGACGTTGACCGCACTACGCAGCTTATTGACCAAATCAAAGACATCTGCAAAAAGGATGGAATCGACATCAAGGATGTGGCAATTGATGCGTCTGCTGGTGGTGGCAAGACCTTTGCTGATGCCATGTGGAGCAAGTGGGGCAACACTTTCTTGCGTGTTGACTTCGGCGGCAAGGCTTCAGATCGTCCTGTGTCTGCTGCTGATCGTGAGAAATCAAGCGTGAGGTATGCTAACAGGGTTAGCGAACTTTGGTCGATTGGGAAAGAACTTATTCGTTGTGACCAGCTTAGAAATATCACGAAAGAAATGGCAGACGAAATGACAGTCAGAAGGTACAAGGATAACAAAGCGCAGGATGGAGGTTCGCGCATTAGAGTCGAGTCCAAAGTGGACATGAAACGTCGAACCGGAAAAAGTCCTGATTATTTTGACTCTGCGGCTTGTTTAATTTCGCTCTGCCGTGAGAGGCATGGTTTATCAAGTATAGATAAACCTGGAAATGTAGATGATAGAAAATCTTCACCGTTGAAGAAAAGATTTATGAGCTTGGCATCCATCTATTCTAATTGACTTTAGATCATCAAGGCTTATAAAAACAACGGCTGCATCTGCTGATAACAGAAGCAACCGTCTAACCTCCAACATGTCATTACCATGCAAGAAGCTAAAATCAGCATTACGTTACCAGAAGAAGAGATCAATAAGTTTTGGTCAAAAACTAAACGCATACCAGGGAGCGACTGCTTGTGGTGGACTGGATTAAAAAATTATTCTGGTTACGGTCTTCACCTTTACAAAGGTCACAAGTGGAGATCGCACAGGCTTGCGTTTGAATTAACAAACGGACCTTTCCTAAAGGAGAAGCACATACTTCATTCTTGTGATAATCCATCATGTGTCAATCCAGCCCATCTTTCGATGGGAACTCATGCGGATAATATGCGACAAAGACATGAGCGTGGAAGGTACAACTTCAACTACAATGGAAATCATTACCTGCAAAAAGACTCAACAGTAGTCAGAGGATCGAATAATGGTAGATCGGTAATTAATGAAGCAATAGCATTAAGCATCCGAAAAGACTTTGCTGAGAAAAAGTTTCGATCCAAGGCTGCTATGGCAAGGTCTTATGGCGTTTCTATCACTATTATTAAAACGGTCATCAACAGAAAAGTCTGGAAACATGTATAACACACCCAACAAACCAAATCCATTGCAGAAGAGATTCAAGCAGTTGGCTGGCTTGTGGGCTGCTTAGCCGAACGTCCGATGCAGCAAACTTTTTCGCCAAGGCTCAGTCGTCGCTGATCTTTTTGTTAGGCAGAGCGACGCAGGACATGATTGGGCTTCGAGTGCCAGTCCACGCCCCAAACAAATACTCGAACGCAGTAGCGCGGGTGAACGCAGTGGAGGTAAACGCCCTTCCAGTGTTTACCCCACGAGATAAACGCGACATTTTCACAGAACCATTTCTTTAGTTTCATGTGCATCTTGTTAATCAAAATCCGTTCACTTTTGGCATCAGCAAAACCTCTATCGCTTCTTCTCCAATAAGCTGACTAAGAGTTACCTTGTACATCTTTGCCATCTTTAATGCTGCATCAATAGTCAGTTCAAAGCAGTCTTTTTCTAGCTGCGAGCACCAACTTGAGGCACGTCCCATGTGCTCATTTACTTCTTGCTGACTCAAGCAGTTGATCTCTCGGAGGATGCGATAGCGTTGACCTTGCGTGGTTTTTACTTGTATTGGTTTCATATGGTCACCAATCTTATCACGTTATTTAACGCGATGCAAATTATTTCGCTTTTACGACTTCAACTTTAACGAATGGAAGCATGAGGACACTGATGGTCTTATTCTTCCCAAGTGCGAATGAGTGCGTCACTGCCTTGAATACAGACTTCTTGAGCATCATAACGCCGTGATAGCGAAAGATTGAACCGTTGGTAAGGAGGTAGTAGCGGATCATCATATTTTCAGTGAAGTTTGCATTTATTCAGTTGGGATACATGGCTTTTTCCATTGGGCTTTTGGGAGAGTTTAATGCAACATTGGGCGAACGTTGCATTTTCTCCCATTGAGAATGCATTTGGCAATTCCAACCAATCTTAAATTTGTTCCTTTAGATATTGAAATCAAAGATTCATCTGAAAATGTAATCATGTTAAATCTCATGTCTTGAGAAGCTGCTAATCTTTCATTGTGGCTATCAATCTTTTTTTGTTTTTTAGCACGCTTCATGGCCTTTCTAATCTTATTGGCCGCTTTCTTTTTTTTGCGCTCCTCTTCGCTTAATATTAGTAAGCGTTTTTTCTTTCTTTTTTGAGGCTTTTTACGTTTATGCTGTTCGCTGTGATGCTTATTGCACAAGACCTGCAAATCACTTGTCAACACGTCGTAAATTTCACGGTATCGCAGGTGATGAACCTCGATTGTTGTCGTCTTTCCGCAAATCTCGCAATGTTTACCGCATTCTGAAAATTTACTCTGTCGAAGTAGTTTCCAGTGTTCGCTCTTCAGATAAATTTTCGAGTACCACTGCTTTTGCGTTAGTCCGCTTTCAGCAATTTCAAGTTTGTAGAGTGGTTGATTTTGCATTGTGAGTTAATTATCAGATAAGGAAAATGGCAGGAAACGGGCACAGTTTCCCCTTTTCAGGGCAAACTGGCTTTCCATCAGCGTACGGAGCCATGTTAGGGGTCCAGACACAAAGATTACCTTCACCTAACTCTTCATCACGGTTTCCAAATAACGATGCTCCGTTGGGTGGTTTCCCCTTGCGGGGTCTTTTAAAGTGGAGGCATTGGTTCTGTGATAGTCGATGCGCTCCTCCGTTCTAACGGCTTTTTCCGATGGGCAACGCCCTATCCCCTTTCATCAAAGCAGGTATTACGGAACTAGATCAGCAAACGCAAAAGGCCGAACTGGTGCAACAGTTCGGCCTAAGCGGGTATCCCCCGGTGGTCGGATCACTCTTGCACGAGGGAAACCTATTTGGTGTTCGCAACCATAATCCCACTTGCATCATTCCGTCAAGAGGATATGGTAAAAAATATGGCTTCAGACGTTTATCTCTTCCGAAAAGACCGCCGCTGGCAGAAATTCTCCAAAATTGATGAGATTGTTCTAACTGGTGATTCTGAACCAGACATGAATATCTGGTCTAGCGAGTATCGAGATCTGTTTGATACTTCAACATCTCTTTATTCAGCGCCAGGTAGTTTGACGGTTACTGTACCTCCGCCGTTCTCAGGAGGTTCAACAGTAATAACAACAGTTAATTCTGAAAAATTGGAATTTAAAGCTGGTTTAATTCCGGTTGATCCGCTCACAGTACAGACTGTAAGTGGAACTTATTCTCAATCTTCTTCCCTCCAGAATTTCGGCACGAACGTAAGCGTTATTCCAACAACAATTACTTCAACCACTAGCGATGAAGTGTCGCACGAAGATCTTCGCCAATCCGTCCTCAAGAAAACCCATTGGAGATTCCGTCAGGCTAATAGCGCCACACCAACATATTTGTATGCCACATGGGCAGATGGCGATCAAATCTCCAATGAACCACCTGAAACGGTCTAATGGCTAGCAATTTCCAACTATTACCGACTCCGCATGAAGAGGAGTTTATGTTCTCTGTACGAGTGCCACAGGATTACATCGGTCCTGAATTGGTATTTCCAGATGGCTCCACGCTGATCTCTGCTCAAAGCGCATCGCTTGTTGGTGCGCGTCCAACTTCATTCAATCAATGCGGATGGACGGTGGGACGTGAGATGCTTTCAAAGTTCCCTGCTTACGGCAATTACGTCTATCTCAAATCTGACAAGCCTGATGCAGACCACGTTACGTTGTTTTTTGGCAGACCAAGAACTCCGGCTCAGCGCAGGGTTCCGTTTAATTTCTACTACGACACAAGGCAATACACTTGGCCTTCTGTGCTTGAAGACTTGTTCGCAGCTAGAGCAGTTGGATTCCCGCAAGTGGTGAACAATGGAGCAAATACAGAGACGGCTGACAGGCTTCTGCCAAGGTATCGTTACCGTCCTGGAATCTCGTATAATAGCACTATCTTGGTTGAGCAGTTTTTGTCAGATGTAGCCTATTCTGCTGGTGAATTAACCCACATCCAGCCTGTTCCAACAGATGTTGATGGTAATTACATTGGTTTGAGCATGAAATTTGAGCGTTGCTTGCATCCAACCTGCGTGTTTCCAAAGGTTCAGCCAGAAACGCCAGTTTTAGGTGTCGGCGTATATCCAGCGCCCACAAATCGTAATTCTTTTACGCAGATTTTTCCAGCGACAAATTTCCTAGATTGGGCACCGTTCATAATTGAGGACCGCCAACAGAACACTAACGGTCTTTGGTTGAGGGAGCGGATCACAATCTATCCTCCACCACCCCCAGACGATGTGATCCAATGATTAATACTGGCAACGGAGAATTTGCATCTGAGAACGGCCCATTTGCTCAACGTAATTGGGTATGGGGAATGTCTGGAATTGGCTCGAATGTTAGCCGAGATGGCACCTCTACGGTGATTGCAAATCTGCCAAGGTCGAATGTGCAGATGGAGAGTATCAATAACTCAGGTCCACCATTTGATGCCGGATCAAATATCCAACTAGCTGGCACTTTTGTTGGAGGGGTATTTACTGGTAGTGTTCTTTTTGTTGGACCAGGAACTCCGCCACCGATACCAACACCATCTCCGTCGCCTACGCCTACGCCTACGCCGAGTCCATCCCCAACACCATCTCCTTCCCCCTCTCCAAGTCCATCACCTTCACCAAGTCCAAGTCCGTCTCCGAGTCCAAGTCCTTCTCCGTCACCTTCTCCGTCACCTTCTCCATCACCTTGTCCGTCTCCATGTCCAACTCCATGCCCAACTCCATGCCCAACTCTGTCTCCTAGCCCGACACCTACGCCTACGCCAAGTCCGTCTCCGAGTCCATCTCCGTCTCCATGATAACATTTTACGAACTACGCGCCCGTGTTATGGCGGCTCCTATGAAATGCAAAACGCGTGGCGAAATATGGCACAGATACCTCACTGGAATTACCAATGGTAACGCATTTGAGTTTGGCGTATGGAATGGCAGGTCTATTAATTACATGGCAGAAGTTAGGCCGAATGCTCTTTTTACTGGATTTGATTCATTTGATGGACTTCCAGAAGAATGGACTCCAGGGCATCCAGTTGGACATTTCAAAACTGACGTTAGTAAGCTAAAATGGCGAGAGAACGTCAAGATTGTGCCGGGATTGTTCAATGAAACACTGCCAAATTTCTTATCGGTATCACATGATACTACAAGACGGCTAGAAGCTGTTCACTTTGACTGTGATTTAGGCAGTTCAACGCAAACTATTTTGTGCTCTTTGAGTGAGTTGATTTTGACAGAAAAGCCGCTTCTGCTTTTTGATGAGTTTTACAACTATAATGGATACGAAGATCACGAGTTCAAAGCATTCTTGGATTGGATTAACAAAACTGGTGCAGATTTTTCCGTTTTAGCTAGGAATACGAAGGAGAAACAAGTCTTGATTGAATTGACATGAAGCACGTTATTGTTATCCCTGAACGATATAGACTGGGTGATACGATTAGCTTTAAGGTTCGGCGAGTCGCATCTCTTGTCTGCGATAGATTGACTGTTTGTTGCCCAGTAGCTTGGAGATTTTTATACCCAACAGCGACTGATTTTGTGGATGTATCAGAAGACCTAAACGGATGGGGTGAGAGGCTTGTGGTAAGAGAGTTAAAAACCCATTTCCCAGAAGCTGATTTTGTGAAGGTAAGCTGGTCAATACCAGCGAAAACTGATATAGACGTTACTCCAATATCAGCCAATAAAAGTTCTTGCGATGTATTGGTTGCTCCAAGGGGTAAGGCGACAAGTTCTCCACATCGAAACTGGGAAGGGTGGCCCATCTTAACTTCTGGTCTTGTTGACGCTGGCTTGCGTGTTATCGCCGCTGGCAAAGAAGATATGTCATCTGATTGCGGATTGACACTAGTGACAAACTTAGATGAGATCGCAGCAGCCATGCTTAGCTCCCGTTTTGTTGTCTCAACAGATAGTGGTTTAGCACATTTAGCAATTCTATTGAAGGTGCCTCTTATACTGCTTTGGGGTGACGATCTTGGTGTTATACCGGGTCAGACATATAAGCAAGGATGCCACGCTCGCATGGAATCACAGAAACGCGCTCCAGTATATCATATCATTGGTGCATGGAACAATCACGAACTTGCGTTGCGGGAAGTTCTTGGCATTATTCAGCAATGAAACAAGTGGCCGCTCTGGTAACTGAGATTGTCCTGAAATCCGATATTAAACCGTGGGTAGATTCCAAATGCAGAGAGCGAGGAGCAGAGGTAATTTGGCACAACGTAACGGAATCAGTTAAAAACTATAAAGAGGTTTTTAAGACCTCTCCAAACGTCATCACTTGGCAATGTCGAATGCCACATTCATGGACCTCATCGTTCGGAAATAATGTTCTGCATGTGGAGAACTCTCTTCTAGCACAACGGGCTGGAAGTTTTGTGGATAGTAGAGGTTTTTTCTCGCAGTCTTCTCTATGTAAGGAGAAACATTGGACGCACTCATTCAATGTGGATTGCGAAGATTTCGCATCAAAGCATTTACGAGCCAAAGCATTTGCTGGCGGTGATCAGAGTGGCCCTATACTTTTTGCTCTACAGTGCAGAAATGACTGCAATATCAATTTTGAGTTTCCAATGGCTCCACGAGGAGATCGCGTTGAATGGGTTCTTAACTCAATAATGAATATGATTCCGACGAATACAAATCTATTGATTCGTCCTCATCCTAGAGAGCGCAGTCTATTTGAAAAACATCCAGCAAGAGACAAGTTTACATGGTCAATGGATGGCGATATGCGAAGCCTGCTTCCAAATTGCTCAGCCGTAATAACGGTTAATTCGACAACTGCATCTGAGGCTTGTCTGCTTGGTCTTCCAACGGCAGTACTTGGAACTGGAGCATTCACTGGAAGTGGTGCCGTTTTTGAATGCCATGAAGATATTACGCGAATGCTTCAATTCTTGAGCAATCCAGTGAATGACATAACATCGCAAAGGCGTTACTGCGAGGCAGTATTAGGCGCTCACTTTCTTCCATACAAAGGAACAGAAACAACCTCTTGTTCTGAGTTTGATAGATGGTTGGAAAAACTAGTTTAAAGAACGTGATTCCAAGTTTTCCTAGCAACAACCTTGTGAATAGCTTGCTGGCATAGGCCAAAAGTTTGCGCTATTTGAGCCTGTGGTATTCCACGTCTAGCCGCATCACGAATTGCCAAAACGCTTGTCTCGTTCAACTTGGATTGTGGCAGTTGCTTACCAATAGCCGGATTTCTGCGACCTTTTTGCACTGAGTCGGCTGTATTCTCTTGAGTGGTTCCAAGTTTGAGATGAGCAGGATTTACACATGCTCGATTGTCACATAGGTGCATTACCATTTTTCTAGTTGGTATGTCGCCATTATGAATTATCCACGATAGCCTATGTGCAGATAGACACTCATTGCCAACTTTAGTTTTTCCATATCCGTCTGGAGCTAAACTTCCAGACCAAAGCCAACAAGCATCAAGCCCTGCATAATATGGTTTTGATTGATCTGGCTTGTGTCCGACAAGATTGCGAGTCCAAAATAAACGAAGCGTGTTGTGTGTTATTTCCATAGGTTGTTGTTACAACAACATACAAATCTGTCCACAACTATTTCATTTGTAATAAATCGAATTTTATACTACCCACAAATCAGCCAAAATCCCCCTTGCCCATCCAGTCATAACGGTTAGAATCGGTGGAGATGTCCACCGGCCTAACAGTTGCGGATGTCAGGTCAATGATTGGCAATGCCATCTTCCCTGGCAATCCTAATTCAGAGCTTTTCCTACCGATTCTCAATCAGGGAGTCGAGAGGATCATCAACTCTGGTTTGTGGAAGAATATGTACGGCCAAGTGGATTATCCGTCCACGACTGGCTATATTACACTTCCGAGGCGCTACGAGTCCATTGTTGGCGTCACTCGCGTCAACTGGCCCACGATGCCATTCTCGCGCATGCAGGAGTTCATGACTTCTGGCCCTGGCTACATTGACGAGACGACGAGAGATCTTCGTATCATTCTTGATCAAGGCGATGTTTGCACGCAAGAGTATCAAGCTGACGCTGGATTGATCGAACTTGCAATCGACAATCCATACGACGAAGGGCAAGTGGTGCGACTATATGGTCACGATGCAAACGGCAACACCATTTTCGATGCTAACGGTGTAGAGGGTATTGACCTAACGCTCGCTAATCCAACGGCAACTACTGCTGTTCAGATGTTCGTCACTCAGGTGGTTAAGCCTCTCACTACCGGCAACGTCACGCTATCAGTCGTTATTTCTGGCACTCCGACTGAGCTTTCCGTCTATGAGCCTAGTGAAACGAATCCTATTTATCGTCGTTACAAGGTTGGCACAATCGAAGCTAGTCCAGACAATAAGCCAGTGCTTCGATGCCTTTGTAAGCGTCGTTTTGTTCGACTCATTCAAGAAACTGATTTGATCTGGCCGGATAATATTGGTGCGCTGAAATTCGCCATGAAGGCGATTCAGCTTGAAGACAGTGGAGCTACAGAGCTTCAACAGTCACAGCTTTTCTGGCAGAAGTGCTACGAAGTTCTCAACCAAGGGTTGAAACAAAACCGAGGAGCTATCCGTCCTAAAATGGCAATGGACTGGTCTTTCTCAGCCGGACAAACTCCACAAACTCGATAATTATGGCATATACACCACGCAGATCAGGCATTGATTCTTTTAGGATGAAGCAAAATCTTCCATCAGCATACAGTCTCAATACAGGACAAGCTGGTCCTGGAGCTTTGGAAGAAATGCAGAAAAATTACAATGAGTTTTTGCCTCCATCGCTACAAGGCTCAACTCCTGTTGGACGCTCTCGTAACTCTCCTGACCGCATCGCTGAGCGAGAGCTTCGCCTAAAATCGCGTCAGCTTGACCAAGCTCTTTCTCCATTTGCTCAATCCAATATGCAGTCTGAAGGAATTTCTCAGCCTCAACAGATGGCCCGCAATTCAGTTTTTGGAGCGATGCAGCCACAAGCATTTACCATTTACCGCTAAAAAACATGGCTACCACAATCGCTGGTGACACGGAATCACCGACATTCAATGCAACGTACAATCCATACAGTGGAAACATGTACGAATCCATGGGCGGAGCATCCAGACTCACGCCTAATTTCCAGTCCATTTTTGTCAATACGAGGCCGCAAATCTCAACCGCCGATCAGCTTCTACAAGCCGCTCGTGAAAAGTTGATGAACGCTGGTGCTGCCGCTCGAATGAGGATGCGTGAGCAGGAAGAGCGAGGTATGCGTTCGTATGTGCCTGAAAATAAATATGCCGCAGATTCCGAATTGATGACTAGGGTTCTTGACTCTAATCTCCCAATGCCAGAAGGAAATAAACTTGACCCTTACCCAACTCAACTTCAACAGCGTCCAACTGGAGGGGTTATTGCTACTTATAGTCCACAGGAACGTATTGTGACTAGCCGCTACGGAACTGGCACTGCGGTTATTCCAACTGGAGATCGCAAACCAGCAACCTTCGACGGTAAAACCAAAGCTCAATTCTTTGGTCAAGCTGCTGCTCGCCAAGGTGCTGACAACAAATATGCGCGTGCCGAGAAGACTGGCAAGGTGGATGAACTTGGTAATCCAAAGTTCACCAGTAAGGCCATTCCAAAAGGTAATACCGCAACTTCTGAGCGCATTTACGAAGCCATGAAAAAAGGTGTAGAAAAAGAAAAGAAGAAAAAAGCCGCTTAATTTATGCCAGTCATTGACCTTGCCGACTACCTTGGAATGCCTGCTCAGGCTCCCGCCAATCCAGTTTTTAACCAAACTCGGAAATCTACCGGCGTGGCATCACTTGATCGTGAGATTGATGATTTCTACAAGGGTGCGGCAGCAATAGATCAGCTTCGCAGCCTGCAACGCCAAGCTCCAGTATTTGAAGCCCAAAAAGCTCAATTTGCTTACGACGAAATCGCGCAAAAAGCCAATGACTTGCGAAAGAAGCAGGAGATTGAGGCACAGGTTGAACGTGCGGCGAGCGAACTAGCTGGCGGCAATCTCAACCCTGAGAGCGATGATTTTGCGGTGAAATATCGCGATCTGGCGACTCGCAATCCCTTGGCATTTAGCGATGCTCGATTCAGCAATGTTGCTCAGTTGTATGCGAGTCAGTATCAAGGCTATCAGCAGGCGAAGCAGCAGAGGGCGGAAGCTGAACGCGCTGCTTCCGCAAAGGCTAATGAGGACTTGCGAACTGCTATTGGTGGATACCTCCAGTATGGAGGAGATTCAGAAATAGCCAAGAACATCAAATCAGTCGAAGAGGCTAAATATCTTGAAGGGCAGATGAAAAAAGCTGCAAGGGATAAAATTGGAACTCGCGGTGGCGCTAAAGACATTGCTGGTCAAATGATGCAGAAGGATTTTGAGCTTATTGATTCTGAAGTAAAAAGGTTGAAGGAGGCGGGGGAAGATGTGATTTACGACGCTAATGACGTTGCAATGCCAAATCCTGAATTTCAAAAGCTGTCTGAAGAGCGCAGTCGCTTGTTTAATAAGCTGCGTGGATCATACCAAGGCATATACAGCCCAGCGGAAACCGCACCAGCCACTCAGACTGGAATCGGAGGCGTATCAGGTCGAACACTGGGAGATTCTGGAATTCCAGCAAGACCCAAGGAACAGGCTGTTGCTCCAGTGCCATTTAAAGATACCATGAAGGGATTGGCGGCACCCAAGGCTGAAGATATTCTCAAGGTTAATGAGGCTGAGATTTTGCAAGGTATTAATGATCCTTCTGCGGATGAGAATACTTATAAAGCAGCCATTGATAGTGGAAACACTTCGCTAGAGGTCAAGAAGCAGGCTTTGGCAAAATTACAGCAATTGGCTAAATCACCACCACCACGATCCGATTTGACGGTTGGTGAAGCAATTCGTCGCAGAGCAAATCTTCAAACCTTGGCTGAACAAGCAAAGCAAGAAGTTGATGCCTATCCAGTGGTGCAGCAATACAACAAAGCGTGGTCTGGGATTAAATCCACAATGGACAACACTTTGGATGAATTCGCTAAGTCCATATCATCATCTAAAGATCAGGTGATCAACTCGCTAAAATCTGGCGAACTGATTCAAGGCATTCCTGGATATGAAACCTCAGATGCAGACCAAGGTGGCGTATCTGTGTATCGCCTATTGAGTGATTATTTTGCCGATAAAATGGGTCAGAAGAGATCGTTTGGCATGAATCGCCCCGGTTTAAGCCAAACAGTTGAGGAGCTTGAAGTATTCAGGGCAAGTCCTTTTGCTGCCAAAATTGGCATGCGCGGACCACTGGGACTTGGAGGCTCAAAAACATGGACTGATGTGTTGGACGTTTATTTAGCTGAAAAAACGAAGCCAGTTGCAAGCGATGTGCCACGGGTTAGTGTTGATCCTGCGGCTGGAAATCCAGCATTAAAAGCCGCTCTGGACAAATACGCACCTAAATAACTATTATGGCATCACTGGATCAAATCTCTCAGGCATTGCTCAATGCAGACGCAGCCGGAGATACAGAGGCAGCTACAGCTTTGGCTCAAGAATATCGCAAGTTGTCTAAAACTTCAGCAGTAGCACCAACAGTAGCGGCAACAGTAGCACCAGAAAAACCATTTTTTGATCTGTCTGATACTCTTTCCGCCACTGGAAGAGCATTCACCTCTCTTGGAACGAGCGTTCCTGCGTCAATGCGTCAGGCATTTGGAGGCTTGGAAAATCCTTGGCAGCGCAGTGAGAGCTACACGCAAAGTCGGGCAGATATGCAAGCTCTTCAGGAAGAGCTTAATGCTTCCGAAGCAGCCGCTATGGAAGGTGGTGACGCATCATCGGTTTCATCCTCAATTCGAGAAGCGACTCCAAGCCTTGGATTTTCAGGATCAACGCTGGTTCCAAGTCTTGCGGCAGGTGCAGTAACCGCCCTTGCCACCAAGAGTCCAGTGGCGGCACGTTCAGCAGCAGCAGGAACATCGCTTTTGATGGCCTACCGCATGGCTGGCGCTCAATTCCTTGATGATTCTCGCGAAAGAATCGACAATTTCTTCCAAGAGAAGCTGCAACGTCCGCTGACTCCAGAAGAGCAAAATGAGGCATACGAGGAATTGCTTCCTTTAGCTCGCAAATTTGGCGCTGCCGAAGCTGGTCCAGAAGCTCTTGGTAATATGGCCCTCGGTGGCGCTGGAAAATACATCCGAAAGGCTCTGGGTGGCAAGAATGGCATCATGAGCCTTGCCTCAAATGCTCTATCTAAGGTCACTGGAGCTAAAGCAGTAGGAGCAGGTATTGGCGCTGCTGCTGGTGAAGTTGGCACAGAAGCGATTACCGCAGTTGAGCAGGATCGTATCAACAAGGAGTTTGAACAAAGTGTTCTTCGTGGGGAAGCGCCTGAGAGTGTTGTTTTGCCAGACAGGACGGTGCAAGATTACACCAAAGGAATCACTGAAGTTGCTCCGACAACTCTCGCGATGACTGGATTGATGGGATTGGCTGGACTTGGACCAACAGCTATCAATCGAGGTTATAGAGCTTTGCGTCCACAAGCTGAACAGCAGGCTGTTGAAGCTGAAATTGTTCCAGAGGAACCAACGCCAGCGCCACCAGCACTAGAGCCTCCAAGCCAAATCATCCCCAAAGAGCTAGTCGTAAAAGCCAACGAAACATCTCCTGATGTCTCAAGCTCAACTGCTGCTTTCGTGGAGCTTAATGAAAATCTGCTCAAGACTCAAGCTGAAGGCGCTGCTGCTGATAAAGCCGCTCAAATGCTGGCTCAGGAACAAGCTGCCCAAGCTCAAGCTGCCGCAGAACTCCAAGCGCAATTGGAAGCGACCACTCCAGAGCAACCGCTTGCACAAGAACCACAAGCGCCTGCTGGATTGCCAGTTCCAATTGTTGCTCCTACTGTAGAAACACCTTCTCCAGCAATGGAGATGCCTAAAAAGTCCTCACAAACCCCCACTGGCTCCAATGTGCAAATGGGCACTGAAATGCCAGTGCCGCCCCCGACTGCGGAAGCAGGTGCAGGGGTGGGTGAAGCGATTCAAAATCAACCCATAGAAACAACGCCAAATGCCATTCAAGAGCAAATCACAGATGAAGGCTTGCTACGCCAAGAAAGACCCGAAATGGAACTGCAAGGACTGGGCCAAGGAAACGCCCAGCCTCAAGAAGTTGCCACAGAAGGTCAAATCCAAGCAGAAGTAGCCCCACCAATCACTCCTACCCAGGAGACGCCGACGACCGCTACCGAAGGCACGGTCATGCCGGGAGGCAGCGCCATGGAGCGGGACGTGACGAAGCCGGAGCAGATGACGCCAGAGGAACACTTGAACGCTTGGAATCAATTAAACATTGATGCTCAAAAAGCGAGGGAAAAAGCAAACGCTGCTAAAGCGAAATTGCTTTCTAAAAATCCTGCGTCGCAAATTAGGCAAATGGAGAAAAACGCCAAACTAGAGCAAGAAGCAATTACTCTAGAAAATTTGAGAGATGAATTTCCTCCAACTCCTAGTTTTGCAATTGAGAATGCGGTAAAAGAAGGAAAGCCATTCTCGGTAGATCTCCATAAAGCATCAGGATATGCCTATATTCCCTCTGGCTACACCCGCCAAGGCGACCTCTATGTATTCCAACCGGGGGCAACTGGCGAACCAGTTCAGGTAGCGCCTTCTGCTGCACAGGCCGTGAAAGCGACCGTCCCTGCTCCATCCCCCCAAACCACAACGGTAGCCACACCAACAGAAACCGCCGCTCCCTTGGCTAAGGAAGCGGCGGTAGCCAGTGTTGTTCAACAACCAGCAGAGGGGTCGATCCCTGCTGTTGAGCAAGAATCTGCTACAACTGCCATAGAGTCAAATGAAAAAGCGGACATTGCAGATGCCGCAATGGCGTTCTTGGAAGAGGATTTGACCGAGAGCAAAAGGCAATGGAGTCCAGAAAAGATCGCTGCCGCAAAAGCCTACTTCGCTAGCGGTGGCAAAGACATGGATGTGCTTCGTGCTGCATTCCCCAAACTCGTTGGCTCTCGTCCGATTGTTCAAGCCTATCTCAAGGCTGACAAGGATGCGTCAGAAGCTCAAGCGCGTCGTGATGCAGCCGATGCTAAGCTCGCCAAGGAAATCGAGCGTGACGAGAAGGAGCAAGCCAAAGCAGAAGAAGCACAAAGGAAGAGCGATGAGTTAAGACTCAAAACGCTCAACTCGCTCATTCAGAAAACGCGCACAAACGTCGTTCAAGGCACCGTCAATCCAACCGATGCCAATCAAGCTGTCGCGATTCTCAATCGTTCTGGCGAGATTCCAAACGTGCTCTTCACCTGGATTGGCACCTCTAAAGACTTCCTTGCTGATCCTGCTAATCGCGTTCGTTATCCTGAGACTTGGGCAGCAGTAAGCGCCAACTCAAAAATCGAAGGCATGTCGGAAAATGGACAGCCGATTGTCTTCACTGACAACGTAGGCGTTTCCGATCTTGACCGTAAACTAGCCAATCTCCAAGGAACTACGCCAGAAGTAGCGGCAGTTCGTCGCGTCATTCTTCACGAGAACATCCATAAGGGCATGTTCTTCTTGTCGATGAAGGAGAAGATGCAGATCTTCTCGTTCTTGCGCCGGATGTACTCTCCAGATGAGCTTGATTCGCTTGCTGAGTCCTACAGCGAGTATGCAGACTGGCGCACGAATCAGGTGAGCTACTTCAGCATCCTTGAAGAAGCGATGACTCGCGACTTCGACTCAATGGTTGAGATCCCGCGTGATGGCATTTGGGCAGAGTTCATGCAATTCCTGCGTGGCATCTGGCAGAAGATCACGGGTAAAACGAGTGAGCCTACGCTGAAGGACTACAAGGACGTTTTCCGCTTGATTCGCAATAGCCTGAAGAACTCGGAGAAGGCTAATGCTGACATGCTGGTGAATGGTGGTGGCGTGCGGATTGGCATTGCATCCAAGGTCGAATACGACTCCCCCAACGATGCTGCATTCAACAGTGGCGCTGAAGTAGCTCGAAACACTGACTACGACGAACGCGACAAGGAAGTGCGTTCTACTATTCGTGCAGCATACGATATTGCTCCGAAGACAAATGGTCCATCGGTTCCGCTAGACGAGCTTTTCAGCATCGTGAAGCAGTCGATGCCTGATCTGACGGAAACCGAGTTTAGCCGCATCTTGCAAGGGCTGTATGAGGACAGTGGGGCGCTGTTGATTGAAGGCGAATCTCCATTTGCTACCTTCACCACCGAAGGCGAACGCGCTGGCTCTGTCATCGTTATGCCACCGTCTGGATTCCAGACAAGGGCGATGGCTTCTATTGTGGATAGTCAGGCCACGGAAGATTACAGGAAGGAAGTTGATGCCGCGAACACTGGAAAGGCTAAGGCTCCGTTTGGAGGTGTTCAGTTCACAAACTTCATGCCTATTGACAGAGCGGTAAAATCTGCTGAAGAATACAGCGACGCTGCCATCAAATACGTCAACAACCTTGAGAATGAAGGCGTTTCGCTTGATGATATTGCCAACTCAGTCATCTCGCCAGCATTCCTTGAAAGCATTGGCATTGAGCAAGACTTGATGGCCCAAGACGCTCTGACTATCGAAGTCCGTCAACGTGTGGACAACGCTGCACGCAAGGCTAAGTCTCCAGACAGAAAGAAGCAACTATCCAAACTTAGTGAGCGCCTATCTGCATTCTGGCAAGGAGTAGGTAGCAAGAAAGGTCAACACCTTGGACAACGACGCTATCTTGTGAACAAAGCTCGTTATAGCTGGATGTTCATTCGTGAAATCGCAGAGAAGGCGATGAAGGAGGCGAGAACTAATATCCTTATTTCCAACTTTGGAAGTGATAACGCGACTAGCTTCACGCAGAACTCGTATGAGAATTCTGATAAGGCCAATCAGCAGGCGGCGGATGAGATAGCTCAGGATGTCGTCAACAATGATGAGTGGGAATTGATCAAGGAAGGTGAACAGGTATTTGAAGGCGCTCGTAAAACTAAATGGGAAAGAGTTAAGGCGTTAGCGAGACGTTTTGCATTCTATGCTAGGGCTGAAGCTGCTGAGAAAGTATCTGCATCCAAGGCATCAATGACTGATGCAGAACGTAATGAGCTAAATGCCATCCTCACGATGCCAAAGGAGGAGCGTGAAAAAGCCAAGGCGAAAGACTTGGCGGAGTTTGATAAACTCATGGGTGATCTCCTTGGAGAGGAATCTTCCACAGATACACCTGCCGAAAAGGTCAAGCGCAAGAAGCGCAAGGACATCATCGACACGGTGAATAAGCGAGTGAAGGCTGGCGAAGCTATTGAGCCAACTGAATACGTTCCAATTATTACTGAGAATCCACAACGCGATGAGATTATTGACGATGTTTCTAATGCTTTGTTACAAGCGGCAAAGAAACGTGGGGTTAAGCCTTCTCAAAAGACCGCATTGGCAGACCTAGTTGCAAGTATTAAATCTTTACTCAAGGAGAATATCAAAGGTGAAGATTTGAAAGCTGACCAAGCTCCATTGGGTCAATTGCTGGCGAGGACATATCTCGACAACCTCACGGCAACTGAAGCTAAGTTGTTTACTGAAAGCTGGAATGATGGACGTAAAAAAGTTCGCGCTATGCTTACAGAGATGGGTGTTGAAGGTGCTCAACTTGAGGTTGAACTGAATGCCATCATGCCAGCAACTCCAACGATTGCATACAATCCATCGGCAGTTCGCAAGGCAATCACACGCGCATTGCGTGAAGCAGGTCTTGATGCCAATGATCTTTTGGCTAACACGCAGTCAGTTAAATCTGAAATCCTCAAAGTGTGGGATAAAGCCGCTGTTGATGCTGGCTTAACACCTTCTGTTTGGCAAGAAGGGCGCAAACTTGCTGAGAAGTCGATTGATGAGTTTGTTATTGAGCGCAAGGCATCCAAGGAAAAGGCAAAGCAAATTGCCAAAGTGGTATCTGAGCAGGCTAAAAATCCAGTGTCACTAGCTGATTTCAGCAACTCACTGTCTCAATTTAAACTCAATGATAGCAAGGTTAAAGAGCTTTTCGACAAAGCTAAAGTTCTTGCGAATAAGAAGGTTCAAATTGCCTACGACATGGCTGTTCGAGTCCTTCTTGTATCAGAGAATAATCTAGCTCAAAGCGCATTCTTTAATTCCGCCACCAAGGCAGACACCATCGTTAAGGCTTTCCGTCAGCAAGTGAGTGATCCAATGAGCCGTCAGGATTTCAAGGCTCGCATGGACGCAATGAAAGTCAGTGGAGAATTGGCCGACAGGCTTTTCGACAGGGCTGCTCGTGAGAAAGACAACGCACAGTGGAAGCGTGCTCAAGACATGCTTGAAGGGCCAAATGCTCTGCGTAACATTCTTCGCGAGATCAATCGCGCACGTCCAGGTGAGCAAGCGCCATTGTCCAAACAAATACCTTGGAATCGGCTTCTATCCCAAAGCGCAAAGACAGTTGAAGAATACCGCCAGCGTATCTTTGACGCCATCTCTGCCAACGAAGAACTCAAGAACGCAACGCCAGAGCAAAAGGCACGTCTTGCAGACCTGTTCGCTGAAGCATGGGAATCCAATCGCACTCGCATTCTTGATGGAATGCTTGAGCGCATGATTCGCGCAGAAGAGGCTAAGAAGAATCTCAGCAAAGAAGGCGCTAAAGCTCTTCAAGCGCAACGGATGCGTATCGTTGAAGACATCAACTTGGGCATCTTCGATAACGATGAACTGGCAAAGCGCATGGCAGAGAAATTCGG